>VFQP010000217.1_pt1 | contig 146435 bp, 136 predicted proteins | sample 3512351 | NCBI WGS metagenome assembly VFQP01 (sample SAMN10412372, study PRJNA504923) | tailings metagenome | isolation source: Relicate 1 Philex TSF1 revegetated site | place: Philippines: Tuba, Benguet | collected 2017-08-29 | reverse complement strand
CACCATCAGCCTGACGGGCAACCTTGCCGGTCTCGATGGTGAGCTTGCGCCCACCCCACATCAGTTCGGTCTTGTGGATATTGAACATGGTTGTTCTTCCTTACCTATAAGGGCTGGCCTGTCCCTGACAGGTGCCCTCAGCACGGCGGCGCCCATCGCCCCGTGCTTCGTTGAACCCCGGGCAGGGCCCATCCCCGCCCGTTGTTCTCCCCGGCCGGTTAAACGGACAACGCCCGATGCTGCTTCACGCAGCACCGGGCGTCACCGAACCAATCCGAGGGCTGACCGCCGGAGCGCAACAATGCGATGCCAGCGGCCATCATCCTGATTACTTGCGCAGACCCAGACGCTGGATCAGCTTGTCGTAGCGCGGCGCGTCGACCTTCTTCAGGTAGTCGAGCAGGCTGCGGCGCTTGGAAACCATCATCAGCAGGCCGCGGCGGGAATGCACATCCTTGCCATGGGCCTTGAAGTGGTCGGAAAGATTGTTGATGCGCTCGGTGAGCAGGGCCACCTGGACTTCCGGCGAACCGGTGTCGCCCGACTTGGTGGCGTATTCAGCGACGAGAGCCTTCTTGCGCTCTGCGGTAATGGTCATGTTTTCAACTCCGCGACATCATGGTGGTTAAAAAGCCGCACGGGCCTGACTTCATCGGCGACGCGCTGGCCGATGCCGACGGGCTTGCCATCGGCTTTGACCAGCAGCTCACCTTCTGGGGGAAGCGGTAAGCCCGTGCAGATAACCCGTATGCTCTGGCCATGTCTGAGACGTTCGGCCTGAGGTCCGGTCACGACCAGGGCCGGGATGTCGTCCAGCGCGGTCTCAATCGGTAACAGGTATTCTGACGCGGCGCCCTTTTGGCATAGATCGCTTAGCGAATCCAGCGAAAAAGCCCGCTCTGCGCGGAATTTGCCGACCTGTTCGCGGCGCAGCATGGCGACATGGCCATGGCAGCCGAGCCGTTCCCCGAAATCCCGGGCGAGCGAGCGAATATAGGCTCCCTTGCCGCAGGCAACCTCGAAAAGCGCCTGGTTTTCATCAATTATTTCAACGAGTTCCAGGCGGTCTATGCGGATTGGGCGGGGTTCCAGCACCACATCCTCGCCCTTGCGTGCCAGGTCATAGGCGCGGCGGCCATCAATCTTGAGGGCCGAATAGGCCGGCGGCCGCTGCATGATCTCGCCGGTGAAACTGGGCAGCAGGGCGCGGATCGCGGCTTCGGTCGGCCGGGTATCGGAAGTGGCGACTATCTCGCCTTCCTTGTCGTCGGTGCTGGTGGCGCTGCCCCATTGCACGATGAAGCGGTAGACCTTGGCCGCGCCCATGGCATAGGCGACGGTCTTGGTCGCCTCGCCCAAGGCAATCGGCAGCACGCCGGAAGCCAGCGGATCGAGCGTGCCGCCATGGCCGGCCTTGGCCGCCTGGGTCAGGCGCCGCACTGCCGCCACCGCCTGGGTGGAGGTCATGCCGAGCGGCTTGTCGAGAATGATCCAGCCGCTGATCGGGCGGCCTTTGCGCACGCGGCTCACGACTGTTCGTCGTCAGCAGACGCTTTATCGATATCGGCCCGCACTTCGGGCCCGCGTTCAATATCGGCCCGCACTTCGGGCCGGTGCAGCACGGTATCGATGCGGCCGGCATTGTCGAAGCTGGTATCAAGCTTGAAGGACAGCGTCGGCGCGAAACGCAGGTTGATCTCCTGCGCCACCAGCGTACGGATATAGGCTTGCGCGCGGGTGAGCGCCTTGACCACTTTCGGGCCGTCGTCGCCTGCCAGCGGCAGCACGAAGGCCGTGGCATTCTTGAGATCGGGGCTGACCCGCACTTCCGTCACGGTGACGATCAGGCCATCGAGATCGGGATCGCGGAAATGCGCCTGGCGCAGCACATCCGACAGCACGTGGCGGATTTCCTCGCCGACACGCAATTGCCGCTGGCTGCGCCCGCCGGAGATCGCATCCCCGCCCGCAGCGCCACCGCCTTTACCGCGTCGTGTCATGTCACGCTCCCGCAGAGTAACGCGCCGGCTTTAGAGCTGGCGCGCCACCGTCTCGAGTTCGAAACACTCGATCATGTCGCCCTGCTTGATGTCGTCGTAATTCTCGAACGACATACCGCAATCCATGCCCTGCTTCACTTCGCGGACATCGTCCTTGAAGCGCTTCAGCGTGGAAAGCTGGCCTTCGTGGATCACCACGTTGTCGCGCAGCAGGCGCACCTTGGCGCCGCGCTTGACCAGGCCTTCGGTGACCATGCAGCCCGCGACCTTGCCAACCTTGGTGATGTTGAACACTTCGCGGATCTGGGCGTAGCCGAGGAAGTTCTCGCGCACCGTCGGCGCGAGCATGCCGGAGAGCAGCGCCTTCAGGTCATCGAGCACATTGTAGATGATCGAGTAGTAGCGGATATCGACGCCATCGCGCTCGGCCAGGTCGCGCGCCTGCTTCGAGGCACGGACGTTGAAGCCGATGATGATGCCACCCGAGGCCTGCGCCAGGGCGATATCGCTTTCGCTGATCGCACCCACGGCACCATGCAGGATGCGCACCGAGACTTCCTCGGTGGCCAGCTTCTGCGCCGAGCCGATAATCGCTTCCAGCGAGCCCTGCACGTCGGTCTTGACCACCACGGGCAGTTCCTTGACCTCGCCGGCCTTGATCTTGGAGAACATCTGCTCCAGCGTGCCGCGCGCGCCGAGAGCGGCACGGGCATCGCGCTGCTTGCGCTGACGGAATTCGGCGACCTCGCGGGCGCGGGCCTCGTTTTCCACCACCTGGAACTCATCGCCAGCTTCCGGCGTACCCTGCAGGCCGAGCACTTCGACCGGCACGGCCGGGCCGGCCTCGACCACGTTCTTGCCCTTGTCGTCGATCAGGGCACGCACGCGGCCCGAAGCATTGCCGGCCACGAACACGTCGCCGACATGCAGGGTGCCGCGCTGCACCAGCACGGTGGCGACCGAACCACGGCCACGCTCCAGCTTGGCTTCGATCACCACGCCATCGGCGCGGCGGGCCGGATTGGCCTTGAGATCGAGGATTTCCGCCTGCAGCAGGATCTGTTCTTCGAGCTGATCGAGGTTGGTCTTGGCCTTGGCCGAGACTTCCACCGACTGCACTTCGCCGCCGAGCTGTTCGACCACGATGCCATGCTGCAGCAATTCGCGGCGCACCTTGTCCGGATTGGCCTGCGGCTTGTCGCACTTGTTGATCGCCACCACGATCGGCACGTTGGCCGCCTTGGCATGGTGGATGGCTTCCACGGTCTGCGGCATCACGCTGTCGTCAGCCGCAACCACCAGCACCACGATATCCGTGGCCTTGGCGCCGCGGGCGCGCATCTGCGTGAAGGCTTCGTGGCCCGGCGTGTCGAGGAAGGTGATCGCCTTGCCCGACTTCAGGTGCACCTGGTAAGCGCCGATATGCTGGGTGATGCCACCGGCTTCGCCGCCGGCCACATCGGTTTCGCGCAAGGCATCGAGCAGCGAAGTCTTGCCGTGGTCGACGTGGCCCATGATGGTGACCACCGGCGGACGCGGCAGCAGCACTGCCTCATCATCCTGCTCGGCGACGAGGCCGATTTCGACGTCGGATTCCGCCACACGCTGCACGCGGTGGCCGAACTCGGCGACCAGCAATTCAGCAGTATCGGCATCGATAACCTGGTTGATTGTCGCCATCACGCCCATCTTCATCAGCGAGCGGATCACGTCCACAGCGCGTTCGGCCATACGGTTGGCCAGTTCCTGCACCGTGATATTTTCCGGCACCACGACATCGCGCAGCACCTTCTGCGGCGCATCGGATGCCTGCTGCATCATGCGCTTCTCGCGCTCGACGCGGCGGCGGAAGGATGCCACCGAGCGCACGCGCTCGTTGTCGTCCAGCGCGGCGGTGATGGTCAGCTTGCCGCGGCGGCGGTCATCGCCGGTGCGGGCCTTGCTCGGCGCCGGCCGTGCCGGTGCGGCCTTGGCGCCAGCACCAGGCTTGCGGCGCGCGCCGCTTTCATCCTCGTCATCGCGATCAGCCGCCGGGCGGCCCGTGCCGGGCAGCGCGGCTGCGGGCGCGGCGGAATCGGCGGTGGTGGCAGAGGCGGGCTTGTTCTGCTCGCTGAGCCGGCGTGCGGCCTCGGCCTCGGCCCGCTTGCGGGCTTCTTCCTCGGCCTTCTTGCGCGCTTCCTCTTCGGCGGCGCGGCGGGCGGCGGCTTCGCGTTCAGCGACAGCGCGCGACAGGTGGTCCTGCCGCTTCTTCATGTCCTCTTCGGCCGCGCGGCGCATTTCGCCAACGCGGTTACGCAGCGCATCATCGCGCACGCGCTGCTGCTTTTCCTCTTCGGTCAGCGACTTCAGCACCATGCCGGTGGGACGCTGCGGCGAGGCCGGGCGCTGCGGCGCGGCGCTGCGCTGCGGACCGCGCGTGCCACGCACCTCACCAGTGGCGGGTGCCGACATGCGCGGACCAGCCGTATTCGGCTGCGCCGGGGCGCTCATGCGCGGGCCAGCCGAAGGCTGCGCGGGACGCGGCGGCTCGGCAGGGGCCTGGATTGCAGAAGCCGGCGCGGCGGCCTTGACCTCGGGCTGCGGCGCGGCGGCTGCCGGGGCGGCATCCGCCTCGATCACCTCGGGCGCAGCATCCGGTTCGGCAGCGGCCTTGGCGGCCTCGGCGGCGGCAATGGTGGCGGCCAGCGACGGCCGCGTCTGCAAAGCCGGGCCGGGCTGCGCCGGACGCGAGGCGGCAGCCTGCGGCGCAGGCGCGGCAGCCGTTTCCGGCTTGGCATCGGCAGGCTTGGCGCCTCCCGGTGGCGTAATGGTGCGCTTCTTGCGCACCTCCACCGTCACGGCCTTGGTGCGGCCGTGGCTGAAGCTCTGGCGCACCTGACCCGTCTCGACCGTCTTCTTCAACTCAAGACGCTTCGGGCGGCCCGCCAGCTTGTCCTTATCCTGCTCGTTAATATCGCTCATTCCTGATCCGCTTCCGCCACCACGGAATCCAATCCGTGGCCTTTCCTGTTGGCGCGACGGCCGCCATGGTCGCCGCGCTTACTCCCAAATCACTCAACGCAACTCAAACCTCACGCCTGCCCACGCAACCGCGCCAGACAGGCCAAATCCCGTTGCAGCCGCCGGCATAACGGTGCCTCGGGCCGCCTTTGCAATCCCGCCCGCGCCACCCGCCGCGCCAGTTCGGCGCAATGGGCTTCATGGGCGGCCAGCGTCACCGCCGGCAGATCCGCCGGCAGCTTCACTCCCCGGCGTGCCGCGCGGGCAAAAGCCTTGCGCAGCACCGCCGCATCGGCGGGCCATCCCGCCTGCGGCGCCAGCCACAATCCGCGCCCGCCTAACAGCCGGCCCGGATCGGGTACCACATCGCCCGATGCCGTCACCGCAAAGCGGATCAGTTCATCAGGCTGCAGGCGCTCGCCGCTCAAGATGCAGCGGCGGGCCGGCCCCAACACATCAGCCTTGCTCGTCGGCATACCAATGCTGACGCGCCGCCATGATGATGGCGTTGGCATCGTCGTTCGAGAGCACGCCCTCGCCGACAATTTCCTGCAACTCGTCGCCGGCCAGATCGGCCAGGTCATCCAGCGTCTTCACGCCCTTCTCGCCCAACGCGGCGAGCATCGGCGGGGTCAGGCCCTGGATCTCGGCAACCTCGTCGGCAACGCCCAGTTCCTTGCGCTTGTCCTCGAACTCGGCATTGCGCTTCTCGATGAATTCCAGCGCGCGGTCGTGCAGTTCCTGCGCCAGATCGCCGTCGAAGCCTTCGATTTCCATCAGTTCTTCGAGCGGCAGATAGGCCAGTTCCTCGACCTTGGTGAAACCTTCGGTGACCAGCAGCTGCGCGATCACTTCGTCCACGTCCAGGGCATCGATGAAGAGCTGGCTGCGCTCGCGGAATTCCTTCTGGCGGCGCTCGGACTCTTCTTCCTCGGTCAGGATGTCGATGTCGTAGCCGGTAAGCTGGGACGCCAGACGCACATTCTGGCCACGGCGGCCAATCGCCAGCGAAAGCTGGTCGGTCGGCACCACGACCTCGACGCGGTTGGTTTCTTCATCAAGCACCACCTTGGCGACTTCCGCCGGGGCCAGCGCGTTGACGATGAAGGTGGCCGGATCGGGCGACCACTTGATGATGTCGATCTTCTCGCCCTGCAGTTCGTTCACCACCGCCTGCACGCGGCTGCCGCGCATACCGACGCAGGCGCCGACCGGATCGATCGAATTGTCATTCGACAGCACCGCGATCTTGGCACGGCTGCCCGGATCGCGCGCCACAGCGCGGATCTCGATGATGCCGTCATAGACTTCCGGCACTTCCTGGGCAAACAGCTTGGCCATGAACTGCGGATGCGAGCGCGACAGGAAGATCTGCGGGCCGCGCGGCTCCTTGCGCACATCGAAGATATAGGCGCGCACGCGGTCGCCCTGGCGGAAGGTCTCGCGCGGCAGCAGCTCGTCGCGGCGGATGATGGCTTCGGCGCGGCCCAGATCGACCGTGACATTGCCGTATTCGACGCGCTTGACCAGGCCGTTGACGATCTCGCCGATGCGGTCCTTGTATTCCTCGTATTGCCGCTCGCGCTCGGCTTCGCGCACCTTCTGCACGATCACCTGCTTCGCGGTCTGCGCCTGGATGCGGCCGAAATCGATCGGCGGCAGCGGCTCGGCGATCACGTCGCCGATCTGCGCATCGGGATTGCGGCGCTGCGCTTCGACCAGGCCGATCTCGATGGCATCGTTCTCGATCTGCTCAACCACCTGCAGATAACGCGCCAGGCGGATCTCGCCGGTCTTGCGGTCGATATCGGCGTGGATGTCGTTCTCCAGGCCGTAGCGCGCACGCGCTGCCTTCTGGATCGCATCCTCCATCGCCATCAGCACCACATCGCGGTCGATGGTCTTTTCGCGGGCGACGGCATCGGCCACCTGCAGCAACTCGATGCGGTTGTAACTGGTCACGGGTTCCATGGTCAGGTCCTCGTACGCATGCTTGAACTGGTCAAATCACTCTGCCGCCTGCTCGGCGGCCGCCTTCTGGGCGGCTCCGAGACGCAGCAACTCATCGGTCAGCACCAGCTTGGCGCTGGTGATATCGGCGTGCGGCAGGCTCCACACAGTGGCATCCTTGCCTTCGTCATCCTGCAGCTTCACGGTCTCGCCTTCGATGCCGAGCAGACGGCCGCGGAAACGCTTGCGGCCCTCATGGGCATGGCCCAGTTCGACACGGGCGACGAAGCCCTTGAAACGCCCGAAATCCTTCAGCTTCACCAACGGCCGGTCGAGGCCGGGCGAAGACACTTCGAGATTGTAGGCCTCCGGAATCGGATCCTCGACATCGAGGATCGCCGACACCGCACGGCTGATCTCGGTGCAATCGTCGATGTTGAAACCGCCATCATGCGGTTCCTCGGTCTGGCGCTCGGCCATGATCTGCAGCACCGGGCGCTGGCCGCCATGCAGCTTCACGCGCACAACGGCATAGCCCATCGCCTCAAGCGTCGGCGCGATCATCTGCTCAATCTTGGCAGCCGTGGACATGCCTCGGTTTACAGCTCCGTATTGCGGATCAAGCGGCCCGGTTTCCCGCAGCGCAGCCCTGGCGAAAATGGCGTGGGCGCAGAAACGAAAAATGGGCCGTCTGGCCCATCCTCATCCAATCTTCTGATCCAACCAGGACCAGGCCAGCAATGTGGCGCCTTTATAGCGCCAAATAGCCGCGATGCAAGGCTTTTCTGGCCAGGAATCGGCCCGCCGTGTCAGGCATTCATGCGCCGCAGCACCCAGGCCGTGACCAGGCCCAGGATCAGCCAGAAACCCAGATCCAGCGCCAGGTCGATATAAAGGAACCCTTCCGGGGCCTCGGCGGTGGCGGATTCCGGCGCCAAAAGCGCCGGCCCCAGCAAAGGCAGCAGCCCCAGCCAGCGCCCGCGCCGGCCGAAAGCGAGCTGCGCCAGACCGATAATCGCACCCAGCGCGGCGACCAGCCACCAGACCGGGGCATCCTCATGCATCAGGCCATCGATGGTCGGCGGCAGGGTCAGGGCGGGCGCCAGGGCCAGGGCAATGAACCCGGCCAGGCCCCAGAGCAAAGCCTCAACCCGGCTGACCTCGCCCCTGGGCGGCATCCGGTGCGTGAAAATGGCCGCGAGCAATGTGGAAAAGACAAATCCGAACAATATGTTACGGATGATGATGGCATCCATCTGGCGGCTCGGCGGTGGTAATTCCAGGCCGGCCATCAGCATCGCCTGCTGGCGCAAGGGCAGTTCCAGGATGTGCTGACCGAGGGTAAGCGCCAGGGCGGCGATCAGGCCACCGCTGAAACCCGCCAGGATCAGCCGCAAGGTCAAGACCAAGCCTCCGCTTGCTCAGATGCGCTGGAAACGAAGATACAGGCAGGCGCGGCCGGCGGCGACGGCCTTTCGCTCATATTTGCTGCTCGGCCAGTCGGCCGGGCGCTGGCGCCAGTCGGCGGCGCATTCGGCCAGCCAGCGGAAAGCCGGCTGGTTCAGCGTATGCAGCAGCATGCCGCGACCGTAATCCGGCACATCGGTGGCGAGCCGCAATTCGCCGCCCGGCTTTATCACGCGGGCAAGGTCGGCCAACGTGTCCGGGTTGACGATGCGGCGCCATTGATGCCGCTTCTTCGGCCAGGGATCGGGGAACAGCACGAAGGCGCGCTCGATGCTGGCCTCGGGCAAGGCTTTGAGCAGCAGGCGGGCATCGTCGGTGAACAGCCGGATGCGCTCAGCCAGGCTGTCATCGCCGGCCTCGGCGCGTTCGGCGACATGGCCGACCAGCCGCGCCACGCCATTGAGAAACGGTTCGACGCCGATGATGCCGACATCGGCATGGGCTTCCGCCTGGGCCTGCAGATGATCGCCAACGCCGAAGCCGATTTCGAGCCAGGTGGCGCGCAAAGGCCTGCCGAACGCGATGGGTGAATCGGCGCGCGGCACTTCCAGCCGCGGCAGCCAGGTGTCCATGCGCGTGTTGCCAAGCGGCGTCAGCTTGCGGCCACGGCGGCGACCAAAAATGAGACGGCGCGGCATTGCTGCCGCGCCGTCGGTATCGTCTTCGGTAGAGGGCGTCACTTCACGTTGAAGGCCGACTTCAGGTCCTTGACCAGATCGGTCTTCTCCCAGGAGAAGCCGCCATCCTTCTCGGGCTTGCGGCCGAAATGGCCGTAGGCGGCGGTGCGGGCATAGATCGGGCGGTTGAGCTTGAGATGCTCGCGGATGCCGCGCGGGCTCAGGCTCACCAGTTCCTGCAGCACCTTGGCGATCTTGGCTTCATCGGCCTTGCCGGTGCCGTAGGTCGAGACATAGACCGACAGCGGATGGGCGACGCCGATGGCGTAGGAAAGCTGGATCAGGCACTTGTCGGCCAGGCCGGCAGCAACCACGTTCTTCGCCAGGTAGCGCGCGGCATAGGCGGCCGAACGGTCGACCTTGGTCGGGTCCTTGCCCGAGAAGGCGCCGCCGCCATGGGGCGCCGCGCCGCCGTAGGTGTCGACGATGATCTTGCGACCAGTGAGGCCGGCATCGCCATCCGGACCGCCGATGACGAAACGGCCGGTCGGGTTGACGTAGAAATGCTCGTCATCGCACATCCAGCCCTTCGGCAGCGCCTTGAGCACATAGGGACGCACGATCTTCTTGATATCGCCGGACTCGAGCTCGCGGCCCTTCTTGTCCTTGGCGGCATGCTGGGTCGAGACGACGACGGCGGTGGCGCCGGTCGGCTTGCCGTTCTTGTACAGCAGGGTCACCTGGCTCTTGGCATCGGGGCCAAGCAGCGGCTCCTTGCCGCTGTGGCGCGCAGCGGCCATCAACGACAGGATATTGTGCGAGAGCTGGATCGGCGCCGGCATCAGTTCCGGCGTTTCGTTGCAGGCATAGCCGAACATGATGCCCTGGTCGCCGGCGCCTTCATCCTTGTTGCCGGCGGCATCGACGCCGACCGCGATATCGGCCGACTGGCCGTGCAGCAGCACATCGACCTTGGCATGCTTCCAGTGGAAGCCATCCTGCTCGTAGCCGATCTTCTTGACCGTGGCGCGGGCCACTTCCTCGATCTTCTTCTTGTTCACCGCACCCGACTTCGACACCAGGCTCGCCGGGCCACGCACTTCGCCGGCCAGCACAATGCGATTGGTGGTGGTCAGGGTTTCGCAGGCAACGCGCGCATAGGGATCTTCCTTGAGGAAGAGATCGAGCACGGCATCGGAAATCTGGTCGCAGACCTTGTCCGGATGGCCTTCGGAAACCGATTCGCTGGTGAAGAGATAGGAAGAGTTACGCGCCACGTCGTTTATCTCCGTGCGACCACGCCAAACGGTCGATGTCAGATAGGCACCGGCAGCGCATGGCGCGCGCCCCGGATCCGGCGATTCGCGGCTGCCGGACAAGCGAAAAAGCCCCGTTATGTCGCAGAGGCGGGGCAGCCGGTCAAGTTACATCGGCTATGGTCAGCGATGAAGGTGGGCCAGGGCTGGCGGCAAAGCCGGCCTCAGTCCCCGCCGGTACCGGTATCCGGACCCTGCTCCAGCGCCATGGAGCGCACCAGATCCAGCACCCGGCGGCGCAGCGAACTGTTGCGGATCGCCTCGAAGGCGCGCAGCAATTCCAGATTTTCCCGCGTCATCTGCGGCTCCGGCGGCAGCGGCTGGCCCTCGATCTCGGGCGCCGGGGCCTCGGCCAGGCCGGGCACATTTTCCATCCCTGGCTGTGCGTCCAGGCCCTCGAAGAAATAGGCCGGGGCCACGTTCAGCAGCCGGGCGAACTGGTAGAGCCGGCTGGCGCCGATGCGGTTGGCGCCTTTTTCGTATTTCTGGATCTGCTGGAAGGTGAGACCGACATACTGGCCCAGGCGTTCCTGGCTCATGCCGACATATGTGCGGCGAATCTTGAGACGGCCGCCGACATACACATCCACCGGATTCTTCGCCACGCCACCGTCCCCTATTGCGGCCGCCAAGTCAGGGCGGCCCCCAATACCTGCCGCTCTTTCCCCACTCGACCGTCGGATATGCTCGCGGCCGTCCAGACGTCCGCATACACTTTTATGGGTTACGTTTGTATGCTCGGTAGGCGCGTAGGGTCAACCGTCGCAATCACGGTATCAGAGAAACTTGGGGCGAAATCGGCGGTAAATCCAGCCGACAAGTAGAAAAGCGCCGGCCAGAGAGTGCACGGGCAGATCACCCACTCGACTATAGAGGGTGCGCTGCGGGATCGGCGCTGGCAGCGGCCCTTCGACAAAGCCGACGTCATCCAGCCCCAGACTGGCAATAATCCGGCCCCAGGGATCGACAATGGCCGAAACGCCGTTATTGGCGGCACGGACCAAAGGCACCCCCTGTTCCACCGCGCGCATGCGGGCGGAGGCGAAATGCTGGTAGGGACCGGAGGAACGGCCGAACCAGGCATCGTTGGTGATATTGAGCAGCATGGCGGCCGGCGGCGGCTCGTGATCCATCACCTCGGCGGGAAAAATCGCCTCGTAGCAGATCAGCGGCCGGATCAGCGGCAAGTCACCAGGCAGGATCAGCGGCTCGGCATCATGGCCGGGCGAGAAATCGATGCCGCCAACCGCCAGCTTGTCGAGCCCGATGGCGCCGAGCACGGCGCGGAACGGCAGATATTCGCCGAATGGCACCAGGTGCAGCTTGTCATAGCGCGCATCCAGGCCGCCCTTGTCGTTGATCACGAACAGCGAATTATACAGCCGCAGGGTCTGGCCGTTCTGGAATTCGCGGCGCGGCGCACCGGCCAGCAACTGTCCACCCGGCGGCAGCAGCGTAGCCAGGGCCTGCAGCAGATCGGGGTTCTCATCCACCAGATAGGGGATCGCGGTTTCCGGCCAGATCACATGGGTGAACGGCTTCTGGCCCGGCTTGCGCGTCAGCTCGGCATGCAGGCGCAAATGATTCTGACGCAGGTCGTCGCGCCATTTCAGCGTCTGCGCCACGCTCGGCTGCACCAGGCGCAGCCAGATATCAGGCATGTCCTCGCCTTCGGCCTGGGCCAGGCGCAGCGCGCCGCCGCCGATACTCAAGCCCAGCAGCAGCGGCAGAGCCAGTGCCACAACCCGCAGTGGCTTAGCCGCCGGCAACAGCAGCGGCAAGGCCAGAGCAGAAGCGGCCAGCAGGGTGAGCAGGCCAAGGCCATGGCTGCCGATGAAAGCCGTGAGCTGCATCGCAGCCGGGGTATCGGCCCAGACATAGCCGATCAGGTTCCAGGGAAAGCCGGTGAGAATGACGCCGCGCAGGGCTTCGCCGAGCGTAACGCCGAAGGGCAGCAGCAACACGCGCCAGGGCAGGGCACTGCCGCCGAGGCGCTGTGCCGCCCAGGCGCCCAGCGCCGGAAACACCGCCAGCAAGGCGGGCAGGCCGAGCACCGGCAACGGCAGCAGGATGGCGAAACGCGCCGCATCGACGAAGAAGGCAATGCCAATCCAATACAGGCCGGCGACGAAATAGCCGTAGAAGAAGGCAGCGTGAATGAAGAAATAGCGCCGGCCATATTTATCATCCGCGCCACCGGCGGATTGCCCGAGCAGCAGCAGCACCGGTATGCAGATGAACACCAGCGGCCAGGCATAGATCGGTGCCTGCGCGGCGGCGAGCAGCGCGCCGGCAAGCCAGGCTGCAACCAGCCGCTTCCAGCCGGCGAGGCCGAGCAACGCATCACGCAGCTTGATCATGTAATCAGGTGCCTTCGACGGCAGCCGGCGGCTCGGCCACCGGCACGCGGATACGCACGCGCTTGACCCGGCGCGGATCGGCATCCACGACCTCGAAAGCGAGGCCGGATTCATGTTCCACCAGTTCGCCGCGCTGCGGCACGCGGCCGAGCTTGGCGACGATCAGGCCGCCCAGCGTATCCACCGGCTCGTCCTCCTCGGGATCGATCAGGCGGCGGCCGAAGCGTTCTTCCAGTTCCTCGATCGGGCAACGGCCCTGGGCATCATAGAGGCCCGGCGCGCGCTCGGTGAGCAGCGGGCCTTCCACCTCATCATGCTCGTCGTCGATTTCGCCAACGATCTGCTCGACCAGGTCCTCGATGGTGACGAGGCCGTCGATGCCGCCATATTCATCCACCACCACAGCCATATGGGTGCGGGTATTGCGCATCTCGCGCAGCAGGTCCAGCACCCCCTTGCTCGGCGGCACCACCAGAACGCGGCGCAGCACCTTGTTCATCGCGAAGCCCTTGCGGCCGGCGAGATAGGGCATCACGTCCTTGATGTGGATCATGCCGATCACATCATCCAGCGTCTCACGGTAGACCGGCAGGCGCGAATGTTCGGCCTCGACGAACACCTTCACCAGATCTTCGAAACCGATATCTTCTGCCACCGCATTGATATCGGCGCGCGGCACGCGGATTTCGCCGACGCGCAGATCGCCCACTTCCAGCACGTTGCGCAGCAGCGCGCGCTCGGCGGAGGCGGCGGTGGTTTCCGTTTCCGGATTCTCCTGCAGCAATTCCTCGATGCTCTCGCGCAGGCTTTCCTCGTTGCCACGACCGCGCAATGCCTGCAGCAGGCGGCTCCAGAAACCCAGGCCGCCGGACTCCGGGCGGTTCTCACTCATGACTTCTTCTTCCTTCTGGCCGGCGCTGGCTGCTTGCCGCGCGGCGCTGTTTTGGCCCGGCTCCGGGGCTTGGCCTGGGGCCGGGCATAGGGATCGGGAATCTTCAGGCCCCCGAGGATTTCAACTTCGCGCGGCTCCATCGCCTGCGCCTGTTCGTCGGTTTCGTGATCATAGCCGAGCAGATGCAGCGTGCCATGCACCACCAGATGCGCCACATGATCAGCCAGCGGCTTGTGCTGCGCGCGCGCTTCCTTCTCGCAAATTTCCAGGCCCAGCGCGATATCGCCAAGATAGGGCGGCGGCTTGGCCGGGTCGACGGCAGCCTCGGTGGGAAATGACAGCACATTGGTCGGCTTCGGCTTGCCGCGCCAATCGGTGTTGAGCTGCATCATCTCGGCATCGCTGGTCAGCAGCAGCGACAAAGCCGTACGGCCCTTGGGCAGTTCATCCTTCAGCGCGGCGCGGCAGGCGCGGCGCACCAGGGCGGCGGCATTGGGCAACGCGCGGCGCCAGGCCGGATCGGCCAGCCTGAGATCAATAGCGAAGCGCGCCGCGCTACTATGGCCCTCTCCTGACGGCATCAGCGGCGCCGGTTGCCGGCGGCATCAGGCCGTGCCAGGCCAAGATCCTGTTCGCGCTGGGCATAGGCCCGCACCACCTTGGTGACGAGCGGATGGCGCACCACGTCCTGATCGGAAAAACGCACGAAGGAAATACCCTCGATGCCTTCCAGGATGTCGAGCGCATCGCGCAAGCCCGACGGCACGCCGAGCGGCAGGTCGATCTGCGACAGATCGCCGGTCACCGCCAGGCGCGAATTCTCGCCCAGGCGGGTGAGCAGCATCTTCATCTGCACCGGCGAGGTATTCTGCGCTTCGTCCAGAATCACATAGGCATTGGCGAGCGTGCGGCCGCGCATGAAGGCGAGCGGCGCCACTTCGATCTCGCCCGAGGCCAGGCCCTTCTCGACGCGGTCCGGCGGCAGCATGTCGTAAAGCGCATCGTAGAGCGGGCGCAGATAGGGATCGATCTTCTCGCGCATGTCGCCGGGCAGGAAGCCCAAGCGTTCGCCGGCTTCCACGGCGGGACGCGACAGGATAATGCGGTCGACGCGGCCTTCCAGCAGCATCTGCACCGCCACCGCCACCGCCATGTAGGTCTTGCCGGTGCCGGCGGGGCCGAGGCCGAAGACCAGCTCATGGCGCAGCAATTCTGCGATGTAGCGCGCCTGGGTCTGCGAGCGCGGCACGATCACGCGTTTCTTGGTGCGGATGGCGCCATCGGGCAGCCGGCTTTCCGTGTTGGCGGCGGCGCGCTCTGCAGCGCGCGCTTCTGCTTCGCGTGACGCCCTGGTGGAGGGCATCGCCTGAGTAACCACGGATTTGCCGAATGCCTGCATTTCGCCTCCCCGATTAGTTGCTGATTGCTGACTGGTTGCTTCCTGCTGACGGCCGAGCGCCATGCGCACGGCCCCTTCCACATCACCCATTTCAATCTGCGCGCCGCCTTCGAGGCGGCCATAGAGTTCGGTGAGCACGGCACGCGCCGATTGCTGCGATGCCTCCGGCCCGCTGATCACCACACGATTGCCGCGCGGCGACACTGAAACGCCGAGCTGCTGCTCGATGCGCGAAAGATGCCGGTCATGCTCGCCAAACAGCATCGACAGCAGGCGATTATCGGCGAAATCGAGCACCACGGGCTGACGCGCCGGTGCATTGCCTGGGGGAGGATTGCCTGGAGTATTGGCCGGAGCACTCATGGGCATGATCCTCTTGCCGAGGTGGGGCAGGCGAGTGTGCGCCAGCGGCCCAGGATCATGCGGCCTCCTGATCCGAGAGGCTGCCGCCAAGGCTGCCACCGGGGCCACCGACAGGCACCGCTGCAAGACTGTTCAGGTAGCCCGCGGTGATTTCGACCTCGAGCATCTGGCCGATACCAGCACTGGGCGCCTCGATCACCACGGATTGCATATAGGGGCTGCGGCCCAAAAGCTGGCCCGGCTTCTTGCCGACGCGGTCCAGCAGCGCCTGCACCCGGCGCCCGGCCATCGCGGCATTGAAGCCGGCCTGCTGCTCGCGCAGCAATTCCTGCAGGGCCTGGAGGCGTTCGTCCTTGACGCTTTCCGCCACCTGGTTCGGCAGCAAGGCGGCCGGCGTGCCGGGCCGCGCGGAATACTTGAAGCTATAGGCCTGGGCGAAATTGGCATCGCGCACCAACTGCATGGTGGCGGCGAAATCCTTGTCGCTCTCGCCCGGGAAGCCGACGATGAAATCGCTCGACAGCGCGATATCGGGCCGCGCGGCGCGCAGCCGGCGCACGATGTCGCGGTAGAGATCGGCCGCATGGCCGCGGTTCATCGCCTTCAGGATTGCATCCGAACCCGCCTGCACCGGCAGATGCAGGAACGGCATCAGGTGTTCCAGTTCGCCATGGGCGCGGATCAGCGCCTCATCCATCTCACGCGGATGCGAGGTGGTGTAGCGCCAGCGTGGGGCATCGCTGCCAGCGCTGTGGCGGCGGTGCAGTTCGCCGAGCAGATCGGCCAGCGACCAGACGCGGCCATTCGCTGCCTCGCCATGATAAGCATTCACATTCTGGCCCAGCAGCGCGATTTCACGCGCGCCGGCGGCCACCAGGCGCTCGGCCTCGGCGAGAATGGCTTCCGGCGGGCGGGAATACTCCGCGCCGCGGGTATAGGGCACGACACAGAAGGTGCAGAACTTGTCGCAGCCCTCCTGGATCGCCAGGAAGGCAACCGGGCCCGGCGGTGCAGCCAGGGCTTCCGGCAGATGGTCGAATTTCGAGTCCGCCGGGAAATCGGTATCCAGCACGCCGAGACGCGGCGCGGTGGCGCCGGCCTTCAGCCGCCTGCGGCCCTTGTGGCGCTCGGCCTGGGCGAGCAATTCGGGCAAACGATGATAGGCCTGCGGCCCCACCACCATGTCGACGAAGGGCGCGCGGTTGAGGATTTCCTCGCCCTCGGCCTGGGCGACACAGCCAGCCACCGCGATGGTGAGATCGGCGCCGGCTTCCTTGCGCTTGCGCCAATGGCCCAGTTCCGAGAATACCTTCTCGGCGGCCTTTTCGCGGATATGGCAGGTATTGAGGATCACCATGTCGGCATCCTCGGGCGAATCGGTCTTGGCGTATCCGAGCGGTGCCAGCACGTCCGCCATGCGGGCGGAATCGTACACATTCATCTGGCAACCGTATGTTTTAATATAGAGTTTTCTAGCCAAGAGCGTTGTGTAGCCGGGCGGAAGCCGCCGGGCCGGGACTCCTCGTCACGTTGCGACTGCGAACCACACTACCACCCACCCCGCCGCCGTCAAGCGATGATCCGGGGAAGGTAAAAATGTCATAGATTTTTCAAGTGGTTATTTTTCCGGCGGGAGCGTGTCGCCGCTCTCCTCGGTGGCCGGTTCCTCGGGCGGGCCGAGACGCGATTTCGGCAGGCTGCGCGGCCCCGGTTCGCGGCCAGCATTGATATCCGACAGGCCCTCGATCACCACCTGGTGGCAATAGGCCGCCATCTCCTTGCGCGACTTGAAATCCTGGATCGTCACCGGCTGGTGAAATTCGATCACCGCCTCGGCCGGGCCGGATTTCAGGTAGCGCCATAGATGCGGCACCAGATCCTCGTCGCCGACCCAGGCGAACAGATGCATCCAGCGCCTTCCCACCGGCATGTGGTTGAGCTTGGCATAGCCGAGGCTGACCGGCTGCACGGTGAGCGGATTGCCGTTCACCGGCTGCTCGGCAAGGGCGAAGAAGGCAGTCTTGAACGGCAGGATGCGCAGGCCGTCCGACGAGGTGCCTTCCGGGAACAGGATCAGGTTGTCGCCGGCGCTGAGCCGCTCCTGCATCTCGTCGCGATGCTCGGCGGTCTTCTGCCGCACATGGCGCTGCACGAACACGGTGCGCTGCAGGCGCGACAGCAGGCCGAAGAACGGCCAGGATTCGATCTCGCTCTTGGCCACGAAGCTGACCGGCACCACGGTGGAGAGCACCACGATATCGAGCCAGGAAATGTGGTTGATGATGAACAGCACCGGCGCCTGGTTGGCGGGCCGGCCCTCGACGCGGATCTTCACCCGCATCAGCCAGGCGACAACGCGATGATAATACAGCGGCAGCCATTTGCGCCCGGGATGCTGCAGCTTGACCAGCAGCAATTGCAGCGGGATCAGCGGCAGCGTCCAGCACAGGAACAGCAGCAGGATCAGCGTAGGGCGCAGGGCCATGGAGCGATACCGATAGGCCCAGCGGCCGGGATGAGAGGTTACGTCTCTTAAAAGGTTACTTGCGCGCCTTCGGATCCGCCGGATCGGCAAGCGGCACGCCATAAAGCTCAAGACGGTGATCGACCAGGCGATACCCGAGCTTGGCCGCGATCTTTTCCTGCAGGGCTTCGAGTTCGGGATCGTTGAACTCGATGATATTGCCGGTGCGAGTATCGATCAGGTGGTCGTGATGCGCTTCCGGCATTTCCTCGTAGCGCGCACGGCCATCGCCGAAATCGAGCCGGCTGAGAATGCCGGCTTCCTCGAACAGGCGCACGGTGCGGTACACGGTGGCAATCGAAATGCGCGGGTCCACCGCATGGCTGCGCCGGTGCAATTCCTCCACGTCCGGATGGTCGGAGGATTGGCTGAGCACGCGCGCAATCACCCGGCGCTGCTCGGTCATGCGCATGCCCTTGGTCATGCACAATTGCTCAAGGCGGCTGGTCATGCCGTCACCTGCTCCCTGCTATGCCCGCAAACCGGGCTATTCATCACCCCGGGGAATCAGCGGCCGCCCTTGCGGCGTGCCGTACCGAGCCCGATTTTCTTCGCCAGCGCCTGACGATGCAAGGCGTAGTTCGGGGCCACCATGGGATAATCCGCCGGCAGGCCCCATTTCTCGCGATACTGCTCCGGCGTCATGTCGTAATGGCTCATCAGGTGACGCTTGAGCATCTTCAGTTTCTTGCCGTCTTCCAGGCAGATGATGTAATCGGCGGCCACCGATTTCTTGATCGGCACCGCCGGTTGCGGCCTGTCATTGGCCTGGGGGCCAGCCGAAACCTGTGACGCTGTGCCATCCAGCCCGGCGAGCGTGCCGAAAACCTGGCGGATCAGTGCCGGCAATTCGGAAGTCTCGACCTTGTTGTTCGAGACATGCGCCGCGACAATATCCGCCGTCAGCGACAGCAATTCCGATTTATTCGTGCCCTCGGCCATTTCCCGATCCCCGGCAGCAAATATTTGCTGCTCTGCAATATAGTATTGCCGGCCCGGAATCGCCAGTGATCAGGTTGCGAATAAGTCTAACTTTTACGAATTTCTGCCCGCATCACCAGGCCATCCTCGAAACGCAGCGGTGCATCCGGGGATATTCTTTCCAGTTGATAGTAATCCTTGCGCCGGCCGACTTTCTGGAACCCGCCAGCACGGTAGAGCGCCTGGGCCGCAAGGTTGCTCACCGCCACTTCCAGGAACAGGCTCTGAGCCCCCCGCAAGCCGGCCTCGGCTGCCAGCGCCTTGAGCAGGGCGGCGCCGATGCCGAGCTGGCGCAGGCGCGGCCGCACCGTGATGGTGATGACCTCGGCCTCATCAGCCGCGACACGGCCCATACCGAAGCCCGCCGGCTGCCCGGCCGGATCAATCGCCAGCAGCACGAAGGTACCAGGCATGCCGAGCAGGTCGCGCAACGCCGCCTCGCTCCAGCCGTCATGGAAGCCCTCGCGGTGCATGGCGCTCAACACCGCCGCATGGCTGGCATCGGCGGGCTGGATGGTCACGGCCAGGCTCGCTGCCGGCTGCACCACGCGCGGCAGGGCGGCATCGGGCGGACGGATATAAAGCGGCTTCGGCGGCGGCGGCAAGGCATCATTCGGCTGCCAGGGGCCGGCGGCCTGCTGCGCGGCACGCAGCAAAGACGCGGCCGTCGGCTGCGCTGGACAAGCGGCGATGACACGATCAACGCCTTGCCGCAGCAGGGCGGCGCCAGAGCCGACCAAGGTGAGCGGTCCGGGCGGCAGGATTTCTTCTGCCTGCTCCAGTGGCAGGATGCAGGCCGGCCAAAGTTCTTTACCAAGGCCTGTCTCGCTGGCGGCAAAGGCCTGGAGATAGACCTCGCCGCGTCGCGCATCGATGGCCGCCACGGTGGCATGGCCGGGCTGCGCCGCCTGCAGGCCAAGCGCCTGCGTGGTGGTGACGCCCCAGAGCGGCTTGCGCAGGGCGAGGCTCAGGCCGCGCGCCACGCTTAAAGCGGTACGGATGCCGGTGAAGGAGCCCGGCCCGATGGTGACGGCAATAGCGTCCAGTGCCTTGAGCTCGATGCCGGCAGCCAGGCGTGCCGCCTCGATGGTCGGCAGCAGGCGTTCGGCGTGCCCCTTCCCTCCCGTACCGCGCTGTTCCACCAGGACCGCATCGGCTTGAGCGATGGCGGCGAGGCAATCCTCGAGCGCGGTATCGAGCAGCAGCCACTTCATTGCCGCCGCGCGCCTGTGTAGGAATAAGAAGAGGAGTAGAGTGAGCGAAACATGGAGACGCGCCGATGCCGCTGGTGGCGATTGCCCCGCCTGACTATCCCGTGCTGATCGACCTGCGCTATGCCACGGAGGACAACATCACCGGCAAGCCGGTCTATGGCCGCCAGGCGGCGTTCCTCAACGAAGAGGCTGCCGAAGCGCTGGGCCGCGCCATCGCGCTGGCGGCGCAGCTCGGCTATCGCTTCCGCATCTTCGATGCCTTCCGCCCGAGCGAGGCGCAATGGGTGCTGTGGAACCACAATCCCGATCCGAATTTCCTGGCCGATCCGCGGCGCGGCTCGCCGCATTCGCGCGGCGCCGCCGTGGACCTGACGCTGGTGGATGCCGATGGCCGCGACCTGGAGATGGGCACCGGCTTCGATGCCTTCACGCCGCTGTCGCATCACGGCCGGCTGGACATAACGCCCGAGGCACAACGCAACCGCGCGCTGCTGCTGGGCATCATGACCGCCGCCGGCTGGGACTTTTACCGCAATGAATGGTGGCACTACCAGCTTTTCGATGCCAAGCGTCATCCGGTGCTCTCGGACGCGGAAGCCGGTTCGGGCTTGATGCCGTAATCATACGGGACGGACTGCAAGCCACCGGCAATCCAGCCGGCCACCGCCTGATACTCGGCGCGCTCAAGCACTGCCGCCGCCATCTGCTCGCCGAGGCAGGCGCCGAACTTGAAGCCATGGCCGGACGAACCGCAGAAGGCGAAGCCGCGCGCACCGATCTGGCGGAACTGGAATTGCTCGCTGGCCTCGACATCGTAGAAACAGGTCTTGGCACTCGCCACGCGGTATTCCTCACCGCGCACCAGGCGCTTGCGCACCGGCTCCAGGATCGCTTCGATTTCTTCCTGGCGCGGCTCGCGATCGCTGCCCGGATCCGCCGTGGGACCGAAGCGGTGATCGCTGACCTTGAGGCCGAGCCGCATGCCATCGCCGCAGACGCGCGGCGGCACGGCGTAGAAGCCAGCAGACGCGCCGATATCCAGCAGCATCGGCGCGCGATACCAATGCGCCGCCAGATCGGCCGGGGCGTTGAGATACACCGCCACCTGCCGGCTCGGCCGCGCCACCTCGGCCAGATCCGGCAGCAGCGTGTTGGTCCATGGCCCCGCCGTCACCAGCACGCGGTCGGCGTTTAGCATACGGCCATCGGCCAGGGTGACGGTAGCCGCCTCGCCATCCACCGCCTGCACGCGGGTACGCGTCAGCAGGCGCAGGCCGCGATCCAGCAGATGATGCTTCAAGCTGCCGATGATCGCTTCGGCGCGCAGCAGGCCACCATGTTCGCAATGGAAGGCTTCTTCTAGCCCCTCCGCCTGCACCAATGGAAAGCGTTCGGCGAGCGTGTCCAGCGCCAGCGGCTCATGCTGGATGCCTTCCGCCTGCAACACCGCGCGGCTCTCAGCAGCCCAATTGTCGCCAGGGCCGCAGAGTACCAGCGTGCCGGTTTCGATCTGCAAGCGCACGCCGAGATCGCGCCACAGTCTTTCCCAGGCATCGTAGGCAGCGTGGTTCATGCGCGCATAGCCGCGCGCACTGCCATAGGGATAACGGATCAGTCGATGCTGATCGACGGAGCTGCCCAGCGGATTGGGCAAGGCATGTTGTTCGATCAGCGTCACCCTGGCGCCGCCACGGATCAGTGCCCAGGCGCTGCTGAGGCCCATGATGCCGCCGCCGACGACGATGATATTCAAGGCGCGCTCTCGGCGACCAGTTCGGCTGCCGCCAGATCCTCCAGCGCGAAGCCGACCGACTTGAACAAGGTGATCGCTTCCGGCCCGGAGCGCAGCGGACATTGGTCGCGCACCAGGGCGAAGAGATCGCCGCGCACCCGCTCCGGCGTCAGGATGCCGCGCTCCAGCGGCTGCACGATATCGCCGGCCTCCTTCATGGCGCCGGCCCTGGTATCGACATAGATTTCGGCGCGCGCCACGGCGGTATCATCGGCCTCGCGCATCTTCGGCGTGAAGCCGCCGACCAGATCGAGATGCACGCCCTTCTTGAGCCAGGCGCCCTGCACCAGTGGCTCATGGCTGAGCGTGGCACAGGAAATCGTGTCGGCCACTTTCGCTGCCGCTTCCAGATCCTCGATCACCTTCACCGCCGCGCCCTGGGCGTTGAGATCAGCGCGCAACGCTGCCGCCAGTTCCTCGGCGCGGTCCGGATTGCGGTTCCACAGGCTGACCTTGGTGTAGCGCCGCACAGCGCAATGGGCGCGCACCAGATGCGGCGCCAGCGCACCGGCGCCAACCATCAGCAGATGCGAGGCCTCGCGCCGCGCCAGGTAGCCGGCAGCCAAAGCCGAGGCGCAGGCGGTGCGCCGCAAGGTGAGCGCCACGCCATCGATCACCGCCTTCGGCGCGCCGCTGCGGGCATCGAACAGCAGATAAGCGCCGATCACCGAGGGCAGGCCCTGCTTTGGATTATCGGGGTAGACGCTCACCGCCTTGATGCCCATATGGCGGCCGGCCTGCCAGGCCGGCATCACCAGCAGCATGCCATCGGCGCCGCTGGGATTGGGGATGGTGTAATGCTGGCGCAGCGGCACATCGCCACCGGTGCGGAACGCCTCGCGCAATGCCTCGATCAGTTCCGGATAAGGCAGGGCGGCATGTACCGAGGCGGCATCGATCACGCGCATGCGGTCAGCTTACCAGCGGAAGCGGGGGCTTGGCCCCCGGTGCGGCAGCAGGCGGCGGCTTGCGCCCCAGCCGGCCAAGCCAATGGGCGAAGGCGCCGAGCAGCAGCCCGATGATGAAGGTGATGAACACCAGCAGGTAGAGCGGCAATTCAACGGCGAAGGGCAACGGATCAAGCGAGACGGCGACGCCCTGACGGTTGGCGACGGCGAAAATCACCAGGACGAGCAACAGCAAGGCGCCGAGGATGACACGCAGGAAACGCATGGCCGCACTCCTTGAACCTGCCCGGAATCTCTCCGGGACGCCCGCTCAAGCCGGAATCACGCCGACCTCCGGCACCAGGAGACGCCGGATGCAACAGTGGCTTAGGCTTCGTTCGCCTTCGCCGCGGCGGCCTGGGCCTTGGCAGCGAGATTGAGCTTCTGGCGCAATTCCTTGCCGGTCTTGAAGAACGGCACATACTTTTCTGCCACGTCCACGGCAGTGCCAGTGCGCGGGTTGCGACCGGTGCGTGCCGGCCGGCACTTCACCGAAAAAGCGCCAAAACCGCGCAATTCCACTCTGTCACCCCGCGCCAGGGCATTCGCAATCTCATCGAAAATCGTACCGACGATGCGCTCGATATCACGCTGCGTCAGATGCTGATTGCCCTCGGCCAAACGATTGATCAATTCAGATTTTATCATCGGCTATTCCCTGCGCTTTCGCCGGGGTGCCCCCCTCTTGCCTAGTCAGGGTGCCAAACCGAAACCAGTCCGTCAAGCCTAAGCCGTTCGGTTAAAAGGGTTTTTCCAAAGAGCGCGTGGGCCGTGCCGCCAAGCAGCTCGGCCATCATGGAGACTGGCGGCTCGGATGAGACTTCCCGCACCGGCAGGCCAAGCGGGATTCCGTGGGTGCGGGCCAGCCATTGCCGCGCCTCGGGCTCGGCACCGAGCGCGTCGATCAATTTAAGGTTGAAGGCAGACCGCCCGGAATAGACCCGGCCATCGGCCAGCCGCGCCACCTCGGCGCGGTCGAGCTTGCGCCGCGCCGCCACCAGGTCGACGAACCATTCATGGGTTTCCATCACCATGCGGCGCATCTGCTCGCGGCCCGCCGGCGACATCGGCTTGATCGGCGAGGGTTCGTCCTTCATCGCCCCCGAGGCGATGCTCTCGGCGCCGACGCCGATCTTTTCCAGCAGCTTGGAGAATTCCGCACTCTGGAACAGCACACCGATGGACCCGGTGAGCGAGGTTTCGCGCGCCACCACGTGATCGGCGGCAATCGCCGCCATGTAGCCCGCCGAGGCGCCAAGCGTGCCGATCACCGCCACCACCGGCTTGATCGCCGCGACCTGGCGCAACGAGGCATACAACGCCTCGCCGCCATAGGTGGAGCCACCCGGCGAATTGATCTGCACGATCAGCGCCTGGGCATTGTCGTTCTTCGCCACCTTGTCGAGCTGCTCGGCCCAATAGGCATTCTGCGCGATGACGCCGTTGATCTCGATGCGCGCGACATGGGCGCGGTTGCGCTCGAACAGATTGCCGGGATCAAGGCGGTAGAAAATGCCGAGGCCCAGGGCCAGCACGGCTATGACAGTAACCAGATGCCACCAGAAAACCTTACGGCTCAGGCGGCGGCGCTCCAGCAGGGCATCGATATCCAGCGACATGCGATGATGTTACGCGAGGTTGCGGCCCGGGGCTAGGCGTGGGGAATGACCCAAAATCGTCATGCCACATCTGTATTATCTCGTCATGCCCGGGCTTGACCCGGGCATTTTCCGCCGCGCGGCATGAGATGCCCGCATCAAGTGCGTGCATGACGATATTTGGAAAACCGCGTTTACCGGCCCATTGCGGCGCGCTTCGGCGCACCGGGCGAATTGGCGGCCTGGGGCACTGCTGCGGCATCGGGATCGCGCAGCACATAGCCGCGGCCCCATACCGTCTCAATGTAATTGTCGCCCGAGGTGGCCGACGCGATCTTCTTGCGCAGTTTGCAGATGAACACGTCGATGATCTTCAGTTCCGGCTCGTCCATGCCGCCATAGAGATGATTGAGGAACATCTCCTTGGTCAGCGTGGTGCCCTTGCGCAAGCTGAGCAGTTCCAGCATGGCGTATTCCTTGCCGGTAAGGTGCAGCCGCTGGCCGCCCACTTCCACCGACTTGGAATCGAGATTGACCAGCAGCTTGCCGGTCTGGATTGAGCTTTGCGCATGGCCCTTGGCACGGCGCACGATGGCGTTGATGCGCGCCACCAGCTCATCCTTGTTGAACGGCTTGGTGAGGTAGTCGTCGGCGCCGAAGCCGAGGCCCTTCACCTTCTTGTCCGGCTCGCCCATGCCTGAGAGGATCAGGATCGGCGTCGAGACCTTGGCCGCCCGCAGCTTCTTCAGCACGTCATAGCCGTGCATGTCGGGCAGGTTGAGGTCGAGAATGATGATGTCGTAGTCGTAGAGCTTGCCGAGATCGAGGCCTTCCTCGCCATACTCGGTCTTGTAGACGTTGAAGCCCTCATGGCCGAGCATCAGTTCGATGCTCTTGGCGGTAGCGGCGTCGTCTTCGATCAGCAATACGCGCATGGCAGCCCCCTTTGGCAGGTACCGCGAGATTTGGCCCGGTTTTTGGCTGGAACCTTGGCGATTCGCGGTAGTTTACCATTCTTAATAAATAAAGTTAACGAATTCTTACCCCGACGGAAGTTCCGTTAACTATTTACCGCCGCTTAAAGATTTCCCTGTTACGCTGGGCCTCTCTCCCAGGAGTTATGGTGCCGATGCAAAGCCTGCTGATGGATCTCGACCGCATCAAGGACATGACCTTCACCGGCCGTGTGGTCTCGATTCAGGGGCTGCTGGTCGAGGTGGCCGGCGTCGAGCGCTATCTCTCCATCGGCTCGCGCGTCCGCCTGCTGGCGCGCGACAACCGCATGGTCGAGGGCGAGGTGGTCGGCTTCCGCCAGAACCGCGCCCTGCTGATGCCCTATGGCTCGCTGGAAGGCGTTGGCCTCGGCACCCGCGCCGTGGTGGCCGAGGAACAGCCGGTGGTCTATCCGGATGTGAGCTGGCTTGGCCGCGTCATCGACGGCCAGGGCCGGCCACTGGATGGCGGCCCGCCGCTGGTCAACGGCCTGCGCCCCTATCCTTTGCGCAACAACCCGCCGCCGGCCAATTCGCGCCGCCGCGTCGGCCCCAAGATCGATCTCGGCATCCGCTCGATCAACACCTTCATCTCCTGCTGCCGTGGCCAGCGCATGGGCATCTTCGCCGGCTCCGGCGTCGGTAAATCCGTGCTGCTCTCGATGATGGCGCGCTACACCGAAGCCGATGTCAACGTCGTCGGCCTGATCGGCGAACGCGGCCGCGAAGTGCAGGAATTCATCGAGGACGATCTCGGCCCTGCCGGCCTTGCCCGCACCGTGGTGGTGGTGGCGACCTCGGATGAAAGCGCCCTGGTGCGCCGCCAGGCCGCCTACATGACGCTGACGCTGGCGGAATTCTTCCGCGACCTCGGCCTGCAGGTGCTGTGCCTGATGGATTCCGTCACCCGCTTCGCCATGGCACAGCGCGAGATCGGCCTTTCGGGCGGCGAGCCGCCAACCACCAAGGGCTATCCGCCGACGGCTTTCGCTGAATTGCCGCGCCTGCTGGAACGCGCCGGCCCCGGCACCGGCGAGGGCAGCATCACCGGATTGTTCACCGTGCTGGTGGATGGCGACGACCATAACGAACCCATCGCCGACGCGGTGCGCGGTATTCTCGATGGCCATATCGTGATGGAGCGCCGCATCGCCGAGCGCGGCCGCTATCCTGCGATCAACATCCTGCGCTCGATTTCGCGCACCATGCCGGGCTGCAACTCGGCCGCCGAGAATGAACTGGTGAACCGCGCGCGGCAGATGATGGCGGCCTACGAGGACATGGCGGAACTGATCCGGCTCGGCGCCTACCGCATGGGTTCGGACCCGCGCGTCGATGAAGCAATCCGCTACCAGCCGGCGCTGGAGGCCTTCCTCAAGCAGCTCAAGACCGAGCGTGCCGATCTGGCCTCCTGCTATATGGGCCTGGCCGATATCTTTGCCGCCGGCGATGCCCAGGCGATGCAGTAGGAGACGCTAGCGCATGCGCGGGCTTGATGGACTGATCCGGCTGTGGAAATGGCGCCTCGACGAGAAGCGCCGCGTCGTCGTCGACCTGGAAGTGCTGCGCGCCGAACTGGAACGCCAGATGACGGCGCTGGATGACGAACTGGAACATGAGCGCCGCGTTGCCGCGCAATCGCTGGAAGGCGGCATGGCCTTCACGCCGTATCGCCGCGTCAACCGCGAGAAGATGGACCGCCTCCTGGCCTCGCGCGAGGAAGTGCAGGACAAGATCGCCGCCGCCCAGGAAGAAGTGAACGACGCCTTCCGCGAGCTTAAGAAATACGAGCTGGTGAAGGAAAACCGCCTGGCGCAGAAGGCCCGCGAACAGGCCGCCGCCGAGCAGGCGGAGCTTGACGAAGCCGGCCTGCAGGGCTTCCTGCGCCAGAACCAGCCCGAGCCCGGGCTTTAATCGTCATCCGATACCTGCCAGTTGCAGCATGGCCTTGCACAGGATTGGCTGACGCGCTATTGTACCGATAGGTACAACAAGCCCTGGACCTCATCATGACCGCCCCGCAAAGCCGCCCGCCGCTGCCGCCCTTCACCGCCGAAACCGCCGCCCAGAAGGCGCGCATGGCAGAAGATGCCTGGAACAGCCGCGATGCCGCCCGCGTGGCGCTGGCCTATACGGAAGATAGCTGGTGGCGCAACCGCGCCGAATTTATTCAAGGCCGCGACGCGATCCGCGTCTTCCTGGAGCGCAAATGGCAGCGCGAACTGGATTACCGCCTGATCAAACAGGTCTGGGCCTTCACCGGCAACCGCATCGCGGCGCGCTTTGCCTATGAATGGCATGACGATAGCGGCCAGTGGTATCGCAGCCATGGTAACGAGCAATGGGAATTCGATGAACACGGCCTGATGCGCCGCCGCGAGGCCAGCATCAACGATACCCGCATCACGGCGGCCGAGCGCAAATTCCTCTGGCCGCGCGGCAGCAACAATGACCGCCGCCCGGATGATCATCCGAGCTTGAGTGACCTCGGCCTGTAATCAGAGAGATGCCCGGGTCTGCGCCCGGGCATGACGATTCTACTATATTTGTCGTCACCCCCGGGCTTGACCCGGGGGTCTCTATGGGAGGTATCTAATGCCCGCCGCCATCATCACCCGCGAGGAAGCCCTGGCCCGCCTTGCCGAATGTTTCCGCATGCTTGGCTATGATGGCGCCTCTTTGAGCGCGCTGACGGATGCCAGCGGCCTCGGCAAGGGCAGCCTGTATAACTACTTTCCCGGCGGCAAGGAGCAGATGGCGGCGGAAGTGCTGGCGCATATTGATGCCTGGTTCGAGGCTGAAGTTTACGCGCCACTGCGCCAGACCAAGAATCCCCGCGCTGCCATCGCGGCGATGTTCCAGGCGACGGAAGACTATTTCCATGGCGGCGGCCGCGTCTGCCTGGTTGGCGCCTTTGCGCTGGATGCGACCCGCGACCGCTTTGCCGCTGCCGTGCATGACTATTTCGCCCGCTGGATAACGGCTTTGGCCAAGGCGCTGAAACGCGGCGGCGCGGCTGAGCCACGCCAACGGGCGGAAGGCATCGTCGCCGGCATCCAGGGGGCGCTGACACTCGCCCGCGCGCTGGATGAGCCGGCGCTGTTCCGGCGCCAGCTTCACGAAATGCGGAAGCAGATCGATCAAGCCTTGCCTGCCCTGAGGTAAGCCGGCCTAGACTGTCCGCCAATATTCATTGGGAGGACATCATGGCGGCGCTGATCCTGCATCATTACGGCACCTCGCCGTTTTCCGAAAAAGTGCGCATTGCCTTCGGCATCAAGCGCCTGGCCTGGCGTTCCGTCACCATTCCGGTGATCATGCCGAAGCCGGAATTGATGCCGCTGACCGGCGGCTACCGCAAGACGCCGGTGCTGCAGATCGGCGCCGATATCTACTGCGACAGTCAGGTGATCCTGCGCGAACTCGATCGCCGCCAGCCTGAACCGCCGCTTGGCACCGGCAGCATCGCCGAGGGCTTCGCCTTCTGGGCCGATCACCCGCTGTTCTCTGCTGCCGTAGCCACCGCGTTTGGCACCATGGGCGAGCACCTGCCCGATGCCTTTTTCGCCGACCGCGCGGCTTTCTCGGGCCGCGCCATGGACCGCACCAAACTCAAGCTGCAGTCTGCCGTGATGCAGGGGCCGCTGCGCGCCCATCTCGGCTGGGCTGAAACCAGCTTGCAGGATGGTCGCCGCTTCCTGCTCGGCGAGGCTCCGAACCTCGCCGACCTGGCGCTGTATCATCCGGTATGGTTCGTGCGCGACCGCGCCAAAAGCCAAGCCCTGGTCGATTACACGGCCTTGAATGCCTGGGCCGACCGCATGGCGGCCTTCGGCCATGGCGAGAAGAGCGAGATGACCGCCACAGAAGCCTTGAGCGTTGCGCGCGAAGCGGAACCGGCGGCGGAAACCCGCGGCGTGGCCGCCAATGCGCTCGGCCTCAAGGCCGGGCAGCCGGTCAGCGTCACGCCAGATGACACTGGCCGCGACCCGACCATCGGCGCATTGGTGGCGCTGGACGCGCAGACCATCGTGATCCGCCGCGAAGCGCCGGAATGCGGCGCCGTGCATGTACATTTCCCCCGCGCCGGCTTTATTCTCGTGCCGGCAAAATAGAAAAACCGGAGAGGAAACATGGCCCGCCTGGAAGTGTTCTACGACGTCTCGAGTCCCTGGACCTATCTCTGCTTCCACAATATCCAGCCGATGGCCGAGCGCCTGGGCGAACAGATCGAGTGGAAGCCGATCCTGGTCGGCGGCGTGTTCAACGCGGTGAACCCTTCGGTTTATGCCAGCCGCGAGAATCCGGTGCCGGCGAAAGCGAATTACACCCAGAAGGACCTGCAGGACTGGGCCCGCCATAGCGGCCTCAAGATAAAGTTTCCGCCCAGCGTGTTTCCGGTGAACAGCGTGAAGGCGATGCGCGGCTGCATCTGGGCCAATGAACAAGGCAAGCAGACAGCATTGGCGCGGGCCTGTTTCGAACTCTACTGGGGCGAGGACAAGGATATCAGCCAGGACGCGGTGCTGGCCGAGGCCTGCAAGCGCGCCGGCGTCGATCCGGCTGGTTTCGCGCAAGCGGTGAACGATCCCGAGATCAAATCGGAACTCAAGGCCAATACCGATGAAGTGATTTCGCGCGGCGGCTTTGGCTCGCCAACCATCTTCGTCGATGGCCACGACATGTATTTCGGCAATGACCGCCTGGCACTGATCGAGGCGGCGCTGAAACGCTAGGCGCGTCGCAACAGCAGACCGCCACCGGCCTGCCATAAGGCTTGCAGCGAGAAGCCGATGAACATGACGCCGGTGGCGCGGGTGATCAGCAAAGCGTGGCGGGCATAGAGCCGCCGCACCGGGCCTAAGCCAATCACGGCAATCAGGATCAGGTCGGCGGCGATGAAGCCGAAAAAGGCGGCGCCGAGCAGCAAAGGCAAGTTGCCCCAGGTGAGCTGTGCCGCCTGGCCCGAGAGCAGCGCCGTGAACATGGCGACGCTGACCGGGTAGCCCTTCGGGTTGGTGAGGCCGAAGGCAATGCCGCGCAGCAAAGGCCGCTCGACCTTGAGATCGACTTCGCCGCTCTCAGAGGCTTTGGCGCGCACCGCCTTCCAGCCGAGCCAGAACAGGTAGATGCCGCAAACCAGGCCGAGCAGATCGAAGGCCAGCCGCCCGAGCGAGGCGGAACCGACAATGGCGGTGAGCGCCAGGCTGGCCCAGACGATATCGCCGGCAAGATGCCCGGTGACGAAATTCAGGCCCGGCCTGCGCCCTTGCGCGGCGACGATGCCGAGCAGGGCGAGGAAGGCGGGGCCCGGCATCAGCACATAGGCGGCACCGGCGAGGAAGGTGGCAAGCAGCAGCATGATATCCATGACCCAAACCTAGCGGATGGCATCCGGCGGACGGAAGGCCTAGATTGTTGCCATGCAATCGCCTCGATTCTTCACCCTGTCCTTGATCATCGCCCTGGGCCTGGGCAGCGGTGCCAGGGCGCAGGAAACGGTGCAGTTTTCCTCCGCCGACGGCAGTACGCAGTTGACCGGCTATTTCTTCCTGCCGGCGAAGCTTTCCTCGGCGCGGCCGGCCATCGTGCTGATGCATGGCCGTGCCGGTGCCTATTCCTCGGCAGCCAAGGGCAGCTACACCGCCGCCACGCTGTCGCAGCGCCACCGTGCCTGGGCCAGCTATTGGGCAGCCAATGGTTTCGCCGCCCTGCTGGTGGATGGCTTCGGGCCGCGCGGCTATCCGGCAGGCTTCGGCCGCAACACCTACAAGGACCGGCCCGAGGAACTGGATGAAACCGTGGCACGGCCACAGGATGCCTATGGTGCGCTGGCCTATCTGCGTGGCCGGCCAGAGGTGGATGCCACCCGGGTCGGCCTGATGGGCTGGTCGAATGGCGGCAGCGCGACCCTGGCAGCCTTGATGCTGAAGGCGCCGGGCAGCGATTACGCGCCACTCGGCGGGCTGCATTTCCAGGCCGGGCTGGCGCTCTATCCCGGCTGTGCGCTGAAGGACAAGGCTAAGGCCGGCCTGAAAAGCAGCGTGCCGATCCGCGTGCTGGCGGCATCGGACGACGATGAAGTGTCGCCGAAAATCTGCGAGACGCTGACGCGACGCAGCCGCGAGATCGGCAGCGATATCACGCTGACCATCTATCCGGGCGCGGTGCACAGCTTCGACGATCCCGGCAAGGAACGGCAAAGCCACGCGCCGAACCGCGCCGCCACCGAGGATGCCTATCGCCAGGCTCTCGCCTTCTTTGCGGAGAAGCTGAAGCCATGAGCGTGGCGCTGATCGCCATACCCGACTGGGAGGACGGCGCCGCAAGCTGGATCGACACCATCCGGCGCATGCACGATCCGCAGCATGGCGCCGTGGCGGCGCATGTCACGCTGGTCTTTCCCAGCCAGGAGATCAGCGAAGGCACGCTGAATGCCGCCGCCTCGATTCTCGCCGCCAGTTTCCAGCCCTTCGATATCGCCTGCGATCGCCTGAGCTGGTTCAGCGATCCGCGCGGCGGCAAATATCCCAACCTGGTCTACCTGCATCCCGATGCGGCGAGCGCCTGGACCTTGAGCGAGATGCGCCAGCAATTGCCGCAGCAGGGCGAATTCGAGCCGCATGTGACGCTGTCGCGTTTCGGTGCGGTATATTCCGCCAAGGCCTTCCTGCGCCAGATGGGCGAAGATGTGAACCCGCCGGCCATGGGCCGTATCGCATCGCTGGACATGCTGCGCATCGAGCATGGCCATGTGCGCATGCTGCGGCGCTATGACTTGAAGGGGTAGGCTGCCCCCGTACACACCACTGTCATGCCGGCGAAAGCCGGCATCCCATTTACTACAGATAAAAATGGGATGCCGGCTTTCGCGGGAATGACACGTGATAGATTGATTCAGTGTTACGGCGTTTCCAGCGGGTGCGCCTTGAACGCCGGCAGCGCCTCGCAGGCCGTCGCCAGCGCTTCCAGATTCGGATAGACGCCGGGCGGCAGCAATTCCGGCAGCATGACGCGCAGGAAGCTCACGGTGACGCCGGCGGTGACATCGGCCATGGAGAAATGCTCGCCCATCAGCCAGGGATGCGGCTGCACGGCTTCCAGCGCCTTGAGGCCGCCAGTGGCCTGGGAAAGCAGCAACTGCCGCCACGGCTCATGCACTTTCTCGGCCGGGCGGCGGCGCACTTCGTAGATCGCGCTGACCGCCTTATCCAGCACGCCGCTGCCCCAGGCCATCAGGCGCAGGCAGTCGCGGCGCGGCTTGCCATGCGGCGGCACCAGGGTTTTCGGCCCCGCCAACTCCATCAGGTAATCCAGGATCGCGGCGGATTCGATCAGCGTCTCACTGGCCGAGATCTGCAAGGCCGGCACGCGGCCGACCGGATTGATGCTGAGGCCGCGCTGCGGGTCGGCGGTGACCGAGAGATATTCGCGTTCGTGCGGGATATCGAGCAGGGTGAGCGCGATGGCTACCCGTCGGGTATAGGGGGAGAGATTGCGGCCGATCAGTTTCATGGTCGTCATTGCAATCCCTCCCCTGTATTTTGTGGGAAGAGTGTAGCCGGAAGCGGCTTACGCCGCCAGCTTGTCCAGCTCCTTCAACAGCGCATCGCCCATGCCGGTGGTACCGACCTTGGTCGTACCGCCGCCGAGATCGGCGGTACGCACGCCGGCCTTGAGCACGGCTTCCGCCGCCTGGTCGATCAGGTCGGCATCCTCACCGAGATCGTAGGCATAGCGCAGAGCCATCGAGAAGCTCTGGATGGTGGCGAGCGGGTTGGCGATGCCCTTGCCCATGATGTCGGGGGCCGAGCCATGCACCGGCTCGAACAGGGCCATGCGGCGGCCCGTTGCAGGGTCGGCCGCGCCAATGGACGCAGACGGCAGCATGCCGAGCGAACCGGTGAGCATGGCGGCGGCATCCGACAGAATATCGCCGAACAGGTTGTCGGTGACCATGACATCGAACTGCTTCGGCGCGCGCACGAGCTGCATGGCGCCGTTATCGGCATACATATGCTCGAGCTGCACGTCCTTGTACTGCTCCTGGTGCAGCTTGGTGACTTCCTCGCGCCACAGCACGCCGGATTCCATCACGTTCGCCTTCTCCAGCGAGGTGACCTTGTTGCCGCGCTTCTGCGCCAGTTCGAAGGCAACGGCCGCGACGCGGCGGATTTCGCTGGTGGTGTAGACCTGGGTGTTGATGCCACGGCGCTCGCCATTGGGCAGGGTCTCGATGCCGCGCGGCTGGCCGAAATAGACGCCACCGGTGAGTTCGCGCACGATCATGATATCCAGGCCCTGCACGATTTCCGGCTTCAGCGTGCTGGCTTCCACCAGGGCATCGAAGCACTTGGCCGGGCGCAGGTTGGCGAACAGGTCCATTTCCTTGCGCAGCCGCAGCAGGCCACGTTCCGGCTTCTTGTCGAAGGGCAGGTTGTCCCACTTGGGGCCGCCGACGGCACCGAGCAGCACCACGCCGCAATCCAGCGCGGTCTGCATGGTCTTGTCGGCCAGCGGCGTGCCATGCTTGTCGTAGGCCGAACCACCGACCAGGTCTTCCTTCACGTCGAAGGAAACGTGGCGGCGCTTGTCCATCCATTCGATGACGCGGCGCACTTCACCCATCACCTCGGGCCCGATCCCGTCGCCGGGCAGCATCAGCATGGTACGATTCGACATGGTGTTTCCTTTTTCGGTAGATCCTCACCTCGTCATGCGCGGACTTGATCCGCGCACCTCCCACCGGCTTCGATGAGACCCCTGGGTCAAGCCCGGGGGTGACGAGGGCAAAGAAGGGTCAGGCGGTGCGGCCGGCCTTGGCGTAGCGCCAGGGCTGGGAGGCGCGCTGGCGGGTTTCGAAATCGTCGATATTGGCCTTCTTCTCCAGCGTCAGGCCGATATTGTCGAGGCCGTTGAGCAGGCAATGCTTCTTGAAGGCATCAATCTCGAACTTGATCACATCGCCATCGGGACGGGTGATCTCCTGCTTCTCCAGATCGACCGTGAAGCGGGCATTCTGGCCGCGCTTGGCATCATCCATCAGCTTGTCCACATCGGCTTGCGGCAGCTTGATCGGCAGGATGCCGTTCTGGAAGCAGTTGTTGTGGAAGATATCGGCGAAGCTGGTGGAGATGACGCAGCGGATACCCTGATCAAGCAAAGCCCAGGGGGCATGTTCGCGCGAGGAGCCGCAGCCGAAATTATCGCCGGCGACCAGGATCTGGGCGCCCTTGTATTGCGGCTGGTTCATGAAGAAATCGGGATTCGGCTTGCCGTTCTCGTCCTCGCGGAGTTCGAAGAACAGGCCGCGCGCCAAGCCGGTGCGCTCCACGGTTTTCAGGAACTGCTTCGGGATGATCATGTCGGTATCGACATTGATCATCGGCAGCGGCGCGGCAACAGCGGTCAGAGTCGTGAACTTGTCCATGGTGTTCTCTCCCCCTTACAGGCTGCGCACGTCGGCGAGGCGGCCGGTGACGGCAGCCGCCGCGGCCATCGCCGGGCTCATCAGATGGGTGCGGCCACGCGGACCCTGGCGGCCCTCGAAATTGCGGTTCGAGGTCGAGGCACAGCGTTCGCCTGGCGCCAGACGGTCGGCATTCATCGCCAGGCACATCGAGCAGCCCGGTTCGCGCCATTCAAAGCCGGCTTCGGTAAAGATCTTGTCGAGACCTTCCTCCTCCGCCTGGTGCTTCACCAGGCCAGAGCCCGGCACCACCATGGCCTGCACGCCGGCGGCCACCTTGCGGCCCTTGGCGATGGCGGCGGCGGCGCGCAAATCCTCGATGCGGCCATTGGTGCACGAGCCGATGAAGACGCGCTGCACCGGCACCGCATCCAGCTTCTCGCCGGCCTTCAGGCCCATGTAATCCAGCGCGCGCAGCAGGGCGGCGCGCTTGGCCTCATCGGCCACTTCGGCCGGGTTCGGCACGAAGCCGGTGATCGGCGCCACGTCCTGCGGGCTGGTGCCCCAGGTGACATGCGGCACGATATCCTCGGCCTTGAGGAACACCTCGGTATCGTATTTGGCGCCCGGATCGGAGGGCAGCGTCTTCCACCAGGCCAGCGCCTGTTCCCAGGCGGCACCCTTGGGCGCATGCGGCCGGCCCTTGAGATACTCGAACGTGATCTCGTCCGGCGCGATCAGGCCGGCGCGGGCGCCCGCCTCGATCGACATGTTGCACACCGTCATGCGGCCTTCCATGGACAGGCCACGGATGGCGCTGCCGGTATATTCCATCACATAGCCGGTGCCGCCGGCGGTGCCGATCTTGCCGATCACCGCCAGGATGATGTCCTTCGCCGTCACGCCCGGACCAAGCTGGCCATCGATATCGATGCGCATGTTCTTGGCGTGCTTCTGCTGCAGCGTCTGGGTCGCCAGCACATGCTCGACTTCCGAGGTGCCGATGCCGAAGGCCAGGCTGCCGAAAGCGCCATGGGTGGCGGTGTGGCTGTCGCCGCAAACGATGGTCATGCCCGGCTGGGTGAAGCCCTGCTCCGGCCCGACGATATGCACGATGCCCTGGTTGACGTCGTTCATCGGATAGTAGATGACGCCGAATTCCCGCGCATTCTTGTCCAGGGTTTCAACCTGGATGCGGGATTCCTCGTCGGCGATGATGCCCTTCAGGCGGTCCGGCGTGGTCGGCACGTTATGGTCCGGCACCGCCACGGTGGCGTCAGGGCGGCGCACCTTGCGGCCCGAGGCGCGCAGGCCGGCAAAAGCCTGCGGGCTGGTCACTTCATGCACCAGATGCAGGTCGATATAGATCAGATCCTCGGCAACGAGGTGAGAATCCCAGATTTTGTCGTACAGCGTGCGGGGCGCGGTCATGGCTTTGTCCGTCGGTTCCGTGGGGCGTTTCCGTAATGGCCGGCGATTGAACTGGAGGAACGCCCTGGCCGCAAGAGGCTTTCAGGGATTTCGGGGTCGAATTAAGATCAAGCCGGAAACGAGGAAATCTCATGCCTGCCCCCGAGCAAGCCCCCAAGCAAGCCGCCGAGCCAGCCGCTATCAGCCCCAAGGAGACCCCGGCCCCGCCGTCGGCCGGCGTCGCCAGCCGCCGCCTGCTGCCGCTGAACGCGCTGAAAGCCTTCGAGGCCGCCGGCCGGCACCTGAATTTCACCGCTGCCGCCGAGGAACTCTCGGTGACGCTCTCCGCCATCAGCCACCAGATCCGCCAACTCGAGGAACTGCTCGGCGTGCCGCTGTTCAACCGCACCCGCAAGGGCCTGGTGCTGTCGCCGGAAGGCCAGCTCATCCTGCCCGACGTGCAGCAGGGCTTCGACCACCTGGCCCATGCCCTGGCCCGGCTGGAGGCACGGCGCGGCGAAGGCCCGCTCACCATCAGCATGTTCTCCACCGTGGCGATGCGCTGGTTCATCCCGCGCCTGCCGCGCTTCCAGGCCCGGCACCCGGATATCGATGTGCGCATCACCACCTCGATGAAACCGGTGGACCTGGAACGCGAGGGGCTGGATTGCGCCATCCGCTATGGCAATGGCGACTGGCCCGGCCTGCATGCCACGCGCCTCTTCGCCGAGGAACTGATCGTGGTGGCGCATCCAGATCTGGCGCGTAGCATCAAGAAGCCGGCCGACCTGGTGGGCCACAAGCTGCTGCATTCGCAGAACCGCTTCGAGCATTGGCGCATCTGGCTGATCGCCATGGGCGTGACCGAGGTGGACCCCACTGTCGGCACGGTGTTCGAGACCCGCAGCTTCACCATCCAGGCTGCCGTGCAGGGCATGGGCGTGGCGGTGATGGACCCGGCCTTTGTCGCCGACGAGATCAAGGCTGGCAGGCTGGTGCAGGTCTTCGACAAGACCCTGCCGGTGCGCGGCGCCTATTGGCTGGTCTGCCTGGAACACATGGCGGAAGCGGCACGCATCAAGCTGCTGCGTGAGTGGCTGATCGAGGAAGTAACGACATCATGAAGTTGCCGCGCGCCATCCTGTTCGACATGGACGACACCATCCTTTCCGCCTATGGCGAGCCGGAGAAAGCCTGGCAGGCGGTGGCCGGCGAATTCGCTGAGCAGATGGATGGCCTCTCCATGCAGCAGCTTGCCGATGCGGTGAGCGATTTCGGCCACCGCTTCTGGAGCGACCGCTCGATGCACAAGCATTGGCGGCTGAATCTCGAGGAAGCGCGGCACAAGATCGTTGCCGGCGCGCTGACCGAACTGGCGGCACGCGGCCACAGCGTGCCCGATGCCGGCCTCGCCTTCCGCATCGCCGAACGCTACACCAGCTATCGCCAGGAGAAGATGCATCTGTTTCCCGGCGTGGAAGAAACCCTGGCGCATTTCAAGACCGCCGGCGTGAAGCTGGCGCTGATCACCAACGGCGCCGCCCATACCCAGCGCGCCAAGGTGGAACGCTTCGCGCTGGAGCAGCATTTCCAGCATATTCAGATCGAGGGCGAACACGGCTTCGGCAAGCCCGAGGAACAGGCCTATCGCCATGCGCTCGATACTTTGGGCGTGGCAGCATCGGAAACATGGATGGTGGGCGACAATCTGGAATGGGAAGTGGAAGTGCCCCAGGGCTTCGGCATGCGCGGCATCTGGTGTGATGCCTATGCCCAAGGGCTGCCGGCCAATACCCATGTGAAACCGGACAAGATCATCCACCGCCTGCCGGAACTGCTGAGCGAGCAATTTTAAAGGCGGATGGAAACTCTTTTTTTCTTTTTTGGTGTGTTTTTACATCATCTAAATATAATAGATTGATATGGGAAATTTGAATCTCTATAGGGGGTAGTTGTGGCTCCAATTGGAAAAATATCAGGCAAAGGAGCCGAAAGACTTCGCTCTCACAACCCCTTAATTAGGCCGATTTCTCAAATATTACTCTGCTTGACAGATCGAAACGCGTATCAAGACGCAATAAAAGAGTCTGTTTCTTGGCTAGCTAAAAGAGCGCAAGGGAAAATCCCCCCTTCCGCATTTAGGGGCCTTCCCTTCGATTTAACCAATCAACCAACAGCAAATCCCACCGAAGCCGTTGAGGTAGAGACAGAACAAGGAAAAGCATGGGCAGCAAGACTGTCTTATCCTGACATGAGAACGCCTCAACGGAGTTGGGTAACTGAGATCGCCATTAAACAAGAAAGTGGGCTTACACTTTTTGGCGCCAGACTAACCAATGTAACCCGCGGCGAAGATGCACCCTATTCTCCGTCAGTACCGGGGGTTATTTTGCAAATACTGTCCAAGCTATCTGCAGAAATTGATGGAGAGCCAATTAGCAATGAGGTCAAGACCATAGCAGACATGCAGGACCTCTCTGCTTTTGTAGAATTGGCAGAGAGCCAAAACCGACAATTACCGATTGTGGCGATTTCAGTAGATGAGAATGATCAAGGAATTGTTCCCGAAAGCGAGCTCATTAAAAGAATTGGGGGGGCTTGCCATCTATACAAATTCTCGCCTGATGCATCATGGGAGTTGACGCGAAAATGGGATAGGCCTTGGTCTGTTTTTAACAAAGCAGTACGAATTTACGCACCCCGCCTCAATAGAGAAGAAGATGGTGCAAGACGACATAAATTGCTGTTACCAAACAACAACCCCGAATGGGAGAGAACCCTTACAGACTTGGCAATTGAAATTCTACCTCGCACATTTGAGAATAGAGGAGAATTTTCGCACCTTCTTAGATTTGAGACTATCCGCGCAAAGTACTTGGCCAGCCTTCGGAAAGTTGACCAGCTCACTGGTGCTATATCGCGGAGTCAAGTTGAAGCACTAGAGAACGAAGCCCTTCGCCTTCAACAGCAAATCGAAGATGATAGTGCTGCCGCTAATGAGCTTTTGAATGAAGCAGCAAGAGCGCGCGAAACTGCTGAGGAAGATAGAAACTCTGCATGGGCCGAGTCAGGCAGGCTTCGCGCGCGCATTGCAACCCTTGAAGCCGCGCTGAGCTCTGGAAAAACCAATTCTGATGCCCCTTTAGAAGATTATCAGAAAATTGAAGAGTGGTGTGCACAGCACCTCTCTGGTCATATTATAGTTTTGCCAAAAGCAATAAGGGAGACGCGCAGAAACGGTGCATCAAGTGTAATTGTGAAATTTAACGACGCTCTATTATTACTTCGCGACTTCTATGTCCCGATGCGTAGAGGTATTGAAGGATACTCTCGCATTAGGTTCGATGAAAAATGCAGGGAATTGGGCCTTGAAGAATCTGCATGCTTTTCAACTCCTGGGGCTATTAAACAATTTCCTGAGTATTCGATACAGTACAACGGGCAAAAACGATGGATGGAGCGACATCTAAAATTTGGACAGGGTTACGATTTGCAACATATGTTCAGAATCTATTTTTATTGGGACGATGATGAGCAAGTTTTAGTTATTGGAAATATGCCCACACATCTTGACAACAAGCTAACAAACTAAGGCGGAGCAGCTAAGAAGTATTGAATAGATATTATGCCCCTGACTTACACTTAGTTACACAGTACTATATTTGTGGGCAGTGTTTCGGTCTGACAAGATCATCCACCGCCTGCCGGAACTGCTGAGCGAGGAAGCGGCATGACACACGACCATGACCACCATCATCATCATGGGCATGATCATGACCACAGCGATGTGCCGTCCGATCCGGCCCTCAGGGTGAAGGCGCTGGAAACCCTGCTGACCCGCAAGGGCCTGGTGGACCAAGCCGCGCTGGATGTCTATATCGACACCTACGAAACCAAGATCGGCCCGCGCAACGGCGCCCATGTGGTGGCGAAAGCCTGGAGCGATCCTGCCTATCTCAAGGCCCTGCGCGAGGATGCCACCGCAGCGATTGCCAGCCTTGGTTACACAGGGCGCCAGGGCGAGCATATGGTAATCGTGGAGAACACGCCCGAGACCCATAACCTCGTGGTCTGCACGCTCTGCTCCTGCTACCCCTGGAGCGTGCTGGGCCTGCCGCCGGTCTGGTACAAGTCGGATTCCTATCGTGCCCGCGCCGTGCTCGATCCGCGTGGCGTGCTGGCGGAATTCGATCTCACCCTGCCCGAGACCAAGAAGATCGCAGTGTGGGATTCCACCGCCGAGATCCGCTATCTGGTGATCCCGGAGCGGCCCGCCGGCACCGAGGGCTGGAGCGAGGCAGAGCTTGCCGAACTGGTGACGCGCGACAGCATGATCGGCACCGGTATTGCCACGCAACCCAGCGCGAGGAGCCCGGCATGAACGGCGTGCATGACATGGGCGGCATGGAGGGCTTTGGCCCGCTGCCGCTTGAGAAAGACGAGCCGATCTTCCATGGCGAGTGGGAGAAGCGTGCGCTGGCGATCACCCTGGCCACCGGCAGCCTAGGGCGCTGGAATATTGATGCCTCGCGCCATGCCCGCGAACGCAGCCCTGCCCGCACCTATATCCGCGAGAGCTATTACGAACGCTGGATGAGCGGCCTGGAACGGCTGCTGGTGGAGCGTGGCCTGCTGAGCGAAGCCGAACTGGAAAGCGGTGAGCCGGCGGGCAAGACCGAACTCAAGCCGGTGCCGCCGGAAGCGGTGCCCGGTATTCTCGCGCGCGGTGGGCCGACCTTGCGCGCCACCGGCAAGCCGGCGCGTTTTCAGATCGGCCAGCGCGTGCGGGCGCTGAATATCCATCCCGCCGGCCATACACGGCTGCCGCGCTACCTGCGCGGCAAGCTGGGCGTGATTGCCATGGATCATGGCCTGCATGTCTTTGCCGACAGCAACGCGCATTTCCAGGGCGAGGATGCGCAGCATCTCTATAACGTGGTGTTCGATGTCGCCGAGGTGTTCGGCCCGGCGGCGCGCTATGCTGGCGAAATCCGTGGCGATCTGTGGGACGCGCATCTTGAAGCCCTCTGAGCTTGATCTTGCCGCACTCGGCCCCCTGCCGCTGAATGACGAGGGCAGTCCGGTCTTTGCCGAGCCCTGGCAGGCGGCTGCCTTTGCCCTGACCCTGCGGCTGCACGAGGCCGGCGCCTTTGCCTGGAGCGAATGGGCCGAGGCTTTGGGCCATGAACTCAGCGCCAGCCGTGCCGATTGTGGCCCGAATGATGGCGGCGCCTATTACGAACGCTGGCTTGCAGCATTGCAGGCCCTGCTTGCCGCCAAAGGCATCGTCTCAGCCGATGAACTGCTGACCATGCGTGATGCCTGGGCGGATGCTTACGCCCATACCCCGCATGGCCAGCCGGTGCATCTGCGCAGCTAGCAAGAGCCGCGCCGCAATATAGCGGCGCTCAGTTTATATTCGTGCGGCGATATATCGCCGCTCCTGGGTCTGGCCGCCATAGCCATAGGCGAAGCCCTGCGCCTCATGCACATGCACATAGCTTTCGGCATGCAGCGGCCCAAGCAGTTCGGTGAAGCCGGCATAGGCGGCGGCAACGAAAGCCGCCATCTCGTCCTTGGTGTTGGTGCCGGTGGTAATCCGGATATCGAGGAAGAAGCTGGCAAGGCCTACTTCGGCCAATGACTGCCCGGCGATGAACCAGTCCTCTGGCGCCACGCGCTGCACCGCCACCGCCGTCACGTCCGGCTGCTTGCCAAGCTTTTCCTGCGCCAGCCGCGTGCTGAGCGCAGCGATCTGGCGTGGCAGGTCTGGCGTTGCATTGGGCGTTGAATAGCTTACCTGGATCATCGGCATTGTCTGTCTCCTTTGCCGGGCGTGCCTGCCCGTTGCCAAGAGACGTAGCGCCAATGCCTTCATTTTTGTATGTTATGCCTTTCTATATCTATGATAATGAAATGTTATGAATGGCCCGAGCCTGGATATAGATGCCCTGCGCGCCCTGGTACTGCTGGCCGAGCATCGCAGCTTCACCCGCGCCGCCGAGGCGCTGGCGGCGACCCAGGCCGCCATCAGCCTGCGGCTGAAGCGGCTGGAGGATAAGCTCGGCCGCCGCCTGGTGGAGCGCAGCCCGCGCCATGTGGCGCTGACCCGCGATGGCGAGATCCTGGTGGCGGAAGCACGCCTGGTGCTGGCGGCCCATGATGCTGCGCTGGCGGCCCTGGGCCAGAAGCCTTTGCGCCCCTTGCGGCTGGCGATCAGCGACCAGACACTGGGGCCACGCCTGCCGGCTTTGCTCGCCGGTCTGCGGCGGCGACATCCGGCTTTACGGCTGGACGTGCGGCTCGGGCTGTCGCGCGATATGGCCGCTGCTTTCGAGGCCGGCGAGACGGATGCCGCCCTGTTGCAGCATGTCGGCTCGGCGAGGCAAGCGCCCAAGCAGGGCGAATTGCTGCGGCGCGATCAGCTTGCCTGGTTCGCCGCAGCGGATTTCGCCTGGAACCGGCCCGAGCCTGTGCCGCTGATTGCGCTGGCCGCACCCTGTGGCGTGCGCGCGGCAGCCATCGCGGCACTGGAGCGTGGCCGCGTGAAGTGGCGCGAAGCCTTCACCGGCGGCGGGGTTTCCGCTCTGGTGGCGGCGGCACGCGCCGGCCTTGGCATCGTGGCCTTGCCGCGCCGCCTGGTGCCCGAAGGATTGAATGAAAGGGAAAACCTGCCGGCATTGCCGGCAAGCCTGGTGGTGCTGCAAACCCGCGCCAGCGATGCTTTGCTGGCGCGGGCCTTGCGCGATATTGCGGCAGCGATCCGGGCTGATTAAGCGGTGTTACTCAGCCTTGGCGCGGTTATCCAGCGACAGCGGGCCGGCACCATAGGCAACGATGAAGAACAGGCCGCCGCTGATCGCCAGATTCTTGAAGAACTGGATGCGGTTGAGCATCACCTTGGCTTCTTCCATGGCCCAGAAATTATGGAAACCGATGGCGGCAGCGATCGTGAACAGTGCCAGGATCAGCGCCGCATAGCGCGCCTTGAAGCCGACCAGCACAGCGCCGGCAACCACGACTTCGACCAGGATGGCAATCACCGCACCAACTTCCGGCAGCGGCAGGCCGACCGACTTGATATAGCCGACCGTGCCGGCAAAGCCAGTGAGCTTTGAAATGCCGGCGGGAATGAACAGCAGCGCGATCAGGATGCGGCCGAGCAGCGGTGCGAATTTCTCCAGGCTAGCCATGGGTGTTCCTTTTCTTGTTGTTACAAAGCAAACGGCGGGAACCGCTTGTTTAAGCTACTCCCGCCGCGCTCGGTAATGAAAAGAATTTGTACGCTCAGATCACGCCAAGGCCGCCTGCGCCTCGGCCTCGCGGGCGAGCGCGCGTTGCACCGCCGGGCGGGCCGAAACCCGTTCGGCGAGCGCGGCATAGTACTTGAAGGCCGTGGTGTCGATCTTGAGATGCTGGCACCAGCGCCAGAAGACCAGCAGGTAGCCATCCACGGCGGAGAAACTGCCGAGCATGTATTCCTTGCCTTCCAGCATCTTGTCGATGATGGCGAAGTTCTTGGCATTGGCGGCAGTGGCCAGTGCGATCACGTTCGGCGTCGCATCTGGCAAGTCGCAAAAGCGTTGCGGGCCGAAGAAGCGGCTGAGCACCGGATGGATGCCGGCGGCACAGAAGGAGATCAGCGACAGGCCCTGCAGGGCCTGTGCGGAATTGCCCGCCGGCAGCAGCTTGGCATCGGGATAGAGCGACGCGAGATAGGTGATGATCGCCGGGTTCTCGGTCAGCGGCAGGCCATCCACCACCAGCATCGGCACTTTACCCTTGGGGTTCAGCGCCAGGTATTCCGGCGTCATCTGCTGGCCCTTGCGCAGCGAGATCGGCTTCGGCTCGAACTGGGCGCCGGCTTCCTCGAGCGCGATATGGCTGGCCAGCGAACAGGCGCCGGGGGCGAAATAGAAAGTAAGTGACGGCATGATTTCCTCGCATTGAGATTGGCCGCGCCGCGAAAGGCGGCTGCTTGTCGGCCTGGCGAGGCTGCTATGATGAGGGGCGGATTACAAGCCGCCGCGTCGTCACGGCTGCTTGAATTTGCGCCGTCTTTATTCCTTGGGTTTATTCCCTGGCTTTAGACCGATCAGTCCTCGTCCGCGAAATGCACGCCGTAAACGATGCGGCTAGGCGTGCCGTCGCCGAACGGCAGCAGCAGGCAGGTGTAATCCACCGGGCCCTTGTCCAGCCGGCGGTGGCGCTGCAGCAGCATCGGCTGTTCGCCATGCAACACCTTGGCTACCGCCTGCTCGGTGTAATGCCGCGCGACATCGTTGGAGATGCTCGACAGCAGCCGGCCGGTGAGATCATAGCCAAGCCGGCTGGCGACGCGGCTGCCGAACAGCCGCACCCTGAAATCGAGACCGCCGGCAATTGGTTCCATCACCACCAGGTTGCCCAACGCAAAACGCAGCGAAAATGGGTCAATGGCGCTGACTGGCGGCATCGCCGCACCGTTGCGGGCGCCGCGCCAGAAATCATAGAGCTGTTGCAGCAGGGGGGCGTCGAGGCGGCTGGCATCGTTGAGCCAGGTAGTGCGGATGGTGACGAACTTGTCATCCTCGCTACGCGGCACCGGCAGCCGCCGCAGGGGCGAGTCGAGGTCCGCCCAGTAGGCGATGTTCATCGCCGCCACTTCATCCGTCATCATCGCTGAGCCCTTCCGCCTTTCGCTACGAGAAGATGCTTCAGGCCGGGGCGAGGGTAAAATTACCTTCGACTAATACGCGTGACGAATCGCTAATATGCACAACCAGAAATTCGCATACCTTCGCGTGCCGCCATCGAAATGTCCGTTTTACCGGCAGCACCTCGCGGCGACCGGTGCCGGGCAAACAAAAGCCGCCCGCAGGCCAGGGGCGATCCCAGGGCATGCAGGCGGCTGATGTGTAACGCAAAAGCACCAGAACGGCGCGGGCTGCAAGCCCAGGCGCCGATCTGCCGTAAGCCGAGGCTCAGGCCTTGGCTTCGGTGTTTTCGGAGCGCTTCTCGGTGATGCGCGCCGACTTGCCGGTGCGGCCACGCAGGTAATACAGCTTAGCGCGACGCACGTCGCCGCGGCGCACCACGGTGATCGATTCGATGCGCGGCGAGTAGAGCGGGAAGATACGCTCGACGCCTTCGCCGTAGGAAATCTTGCGCACCGTGAAGTTGGAATTCACGCCGCGGTTGGAGCGGGCGATGCAGACGCCTTCATAGGCCTGCACGCGCTCGCGGCCGCCTTCGGAGACCTTCACGTTGACGCGAAGCGTGTCGCCCGGAGCGAATTCCGGCACCGCACGCGCCGTCGCCAGGGCTTCGGTCTGCTCCTTCTCGAGCTGCTGCAGAATGTTCATGGCCAAAGCCTTTCTTCTCTTACCAGTCGTTTAATACCAGTCGTTCAACCTTCACCGCCGCGCCCGGACTTGCCGGTGCGGCGATAGCTCTCCCACAGGTCCGGGCGGCGTTCGGCGGTGATCTGTTCCGCCATCGCGCGCCGCCAGGCTGCGATCTTCTCATGGTGGCCCGACAGCAGCACTTCCGGCACTGCCCGGCCTTCCCACTCTACGGGCCGCGTATACTGGGGATATTCCAGCAGACCAGCCGAAAAACTCTCGTCGGTGGCGGATGCCTGCTCGCCCATCACGCCGGGCAACAGGCGCACCACCGCATCCATCAATGCCAGCGCGGCCAACTCGCCGCCCGACAGTACGAAATCGCCGAGGCTGACCTCGGTGATCGGCCGGGCTTCGAGTACGCGTTCATCAACGCCCTCGAACCGGCCACAAATCAACGTGGCACCACCGGCCACCCGCAGCTCCTGCACCAGCGCCTGATCTATCCGCCTGCCACGCGGCGAGAAATAGATCAGCGGCAATCCGGGCTGCGCTGCCATGGCGTCGTCCACCGCCGCCGCCAGCACATCCGCCCGCATCACCATGCCAGGGCCGCCGCCGCAGGGGGTGTCGTCCACGGAGCGGTGTTTATCGCGCGCGTAATCGCGAATGTCCACCGCCTGCAACGACCACAGGCCCCGCTCCAGCGCCCGCCCGGCCAGACTGATGCCAAGCGGTCCTGGAAACATCGACGGAAACAAGGTCAGCACCCGCGCCGTCCAGGCCGCGTTTGCCTTCACCTGCGTCACGCCGTCTCCTTACCCTGCTCCTCCAGGCCGTCATCCTGGGGACCGGAGGCATCGCCGAGCCAGAAACCCGGCGCCACCACCAGCCGCCCGCCGTCGATATCCACTTCGGGCACGGAATCGGGACTGAACGAGACAAACACGATATCCCGGTTGGCCGACTTGCCGACCGGCATCACTTCCAGCAGATCGCTGGCGCCGAAATTCTGCAGCCCCACCACCTCGCCAAGCACTTCGCCTTCCGGCGTCTCGGCCCGCAGACCGACAAGGTCCGACTGGTAGAACGCGTCTTCGTCATCCAGCGCCGGCAGCCTGGCACGGTCGATGAACAGCTCGGTGTTGCGCAGGGCCTCGGCGGCGTTGCGGTCGGCGATGCCTTCGATCGCCGCCACCACCATCTCGCCTTTCGGCTTGCCGCGCAGCTTGAGCTTGAACACCCGGCCGGAACGGTCGGTCAGCGGCCCGTAATCACCCAGCGCAACCGGATCGGTGGTGTAGGACTTGATCCTCACCTCACCCCGAATGCCATGTGCCGTGGTGATCATGCCGAGACAGACCTTCTCTTCAGCCATACCGTGTCAGCCAACGCTGCCGGTCAGACCTTAGCCGGCATTCTCGGCGGAAGCGGCGGCAGCGGCTTCCGCCGCCTTCTGCGCTTCGGCCTTCAGACGCTCCTGCGCCTTCGCCTTCGGCTTCGCCTTTTCCGGGTTGTTGCCATGCGCCCAGGTGGTGATCAGGCCGGCCTGGGTGAAGAAGCGGGCAACGCGGTCGGACGGCTGCGCGCCCTGGCTCAGCCAATGCTTGCAACGCTCGACATCGAGCTGCACGCGCTCGCGGTCCTTCGGCAGCATCGGATCATAGGAACCGATCTTCTCGATGAAGCGGCCATCGCGCGGGCTGCGCGAGTCGGCCACCACGATGCGATAATACGGGCGCTTCTTGGCACCACCGCGGGTCATGCGGATCTTGACGGACATGGTCTTCCTTTCTTTCAGAACCTGATTACGCGTAACTCAAAATCACTTCGGCATGCCGGGAAAGCCGCCCATGGCGCCCATCATCGAGCGCATGAAGCCCTTCTGTCCCAGCTTCGACATGCGCTTCATCATGTCGGCCATCTGCATATGCTGCTTCAGCAGCTTGTTTACATCCTGCACCGAGGTGCCGGAGCCCGCCGCGATGCGCTTCTTGCGCGAGGCGTGGATCACCTTGGGATTCTTGCGCTCCTCGCCGGTCATCGAGGAGATGATCGCCTCCTGGCGCTTCAAAACCTTCTCGTCGACATTGGCGTTGGCCATCTGCTGCTTGATCTTGCCGACACCCGGCAGCATGTCCATGACGCTCGACATGCCGCCCATCTTGCGCAACTGCTTGAGCTGGCTGGCCATGTCGTTGAGGTCGAACTGACCCTTCTGCACACGGGCAGCCAGGCGCTCGGCCTCTTCCTTCTCGATGGTCTCCGCCGCCTTCTCGACCAGGCTGACGATATCGCCCATGCCGAGGATGCGCTGCGCGATGCGCTGCGGGTGGAACGGCTCGATGGCATCGAGCTTTTCGCCGACACCGATCAGCTTGATCGGCTTGCCGGTGACGGCACGCATCGAGAGCGCAGCACCGCCACGGCCATCGCCATCGACGCGGGTGAGCACGATGCCAGTGACGGCAAGGCGCTCATTGAACGCCTTGGCGACAGTGACCGCATCCTGGCCGGTGAGGCTATCGGCGACCAGCAGCACTTCATGCGGCTGCACCACATCGCGCACCGCTGCCACTTCATGCATCAGCGCTTCATCGACATGCAGGCGGCCGGCGGTATCCAGCATCAGCACGTCATAGCCGCCGAGCTTGGCAGCCTGCACGGCGCGCTTGGCGATCTCCACCGGCATCTGGCCGGGCACGATCGGCAACGTGGCGACGCCGGTCTGCTCGCCGAGAATCTTCAACTGCTCTTGCGCGGCGGGGCGATGCACGTCAAGCGACGCCATCAGCACCTTCTTGCGTTCTTTCTGCGTCAGGCGCAGCGCGATCTTGGCCGTGCTGGTAGTCTTGCCCGAACCCTGCAGACCGACCATCAGCACCGGCACCGGCGGCACAGCGGCAAGGTCGATGCCGGCGGCATCTTCGCCAGCGCCGGGCGCATCACTGCGGCCGCCGAGCATCTCGATCAGGTTGTCGTGGACGATCTTGATGACCATCTGGCCCGGCGTCACCGAGCGCAGCACTTCCTGGCCGACCGCCTTCGCCTTCACCGCATCGATGAAGGTCTTCACCACCGGGAGCGCGACATCGGCTTCCAGCAAGGCGACGCGCACTTCCCGCATCGCCTCGTTGACATCGGCTTCGTTCAACGCGCCGCGCTTGCGCAGACGGTCGAAGACCTGGCCGAGTTTGCCGCTTAAATTCTCGAACATCTGTCCGATCAGCTCCTTCAGTGTTCCGGTGCGGTGCGGCCAAACGGATAAAGCGCCCGTGCGCGACACTCGCGGACGGACGGCGATCCTCGGACCGGGTCAGTTTCCCTAACCGGAAGCGGGCGGAATAAACCGCCTCGGGGCAACAAAGTCAAGCCGGCTTTGCCGACCCGCGCCCGACGAAAGGCGAGCCCAATAAAATCAATAACTTAGTGATTAAGGTGCGATTTTCGGCGGTTCCGGCGGTGGGGCGTCGTCGGCCACCGGTATAAGCGTCTGGCGGCCATTGATACTGGCCGCCGTGATATGGCCGTTGACCTCGCCGAGCATCCAGGCCGAGCGCAGCCGCACCGGCAGCCAGACCGGCTGGCCGGGCAGGCGGGCGAGCCACATCTCGGTGACCTCATCCTCAAGCTTGCGGGTCTGGTCCATATATTTGCGGCTATAACCGGCGATCGGCTCGAACCGCAGGCGGCATTTCAGCGCCAGGCCGGCATAGGCGGAGCGGTTATGGGCCTCCAGCCGCTCCATGCCGGCGGCCTCGTAATGCAGGTTATAGCGGCGGCGACCGTCGAAAATCCTGTCGCTGCCCTCGCACGGCGCCGCCGTATCGCGGCGCAGCGCACGGGCGAGAACGGCGGTAGTGGGGTCAAAGGTGCCCCTGGTCTGCTCCGGCAGCACCGGGTCGCGGTCATCGGCGGCGGCCGGCGGTTCCACCACGCTGGTGGGCAGGCCATCGGCACCCCACAGGATCATGATGGTGCGCTTGGAAAAGCTGCCATCGCTCTGGCTGGCATAGCGCAGCGGGCTGAGCAGGCCATCATCCGCCTGCCGCACCGAGAGATCGCTTTGCATGCGGAACCGCAGCAGCAGGTTGGCCGCGCCCGTGCTCCGGACAGCGGAAGCGACGTTCAAGCCATCGCTGCCGCGGGCCACCTTCATCTCGACATCGAACGCCTTGGCGCCCAGCGCGTAGATGCCGAAGCCGAGATCGGCATTCTGCAGGCGCTCCTCTGCCTGGGCCTCCGCCTGAGCCGGAGACACCAGGAAAAGCAGGGCTGCAAGACTGGCTGAAAAGCGGCGCATAGCCCAATGATCGGCTTTTCATCGGTGATTTCAAGCGGCATTAACCGCTTTGTGATCGGCGTCAATCTTTGCCGGCTTCGTCGTCATCGCGCTCATCGCCATCGAAATGCTGCCAGGCGGCGCGGCGCAGGCCATTGAGCAATTCATCGGCCAGTACCAGGGCTTCGGCGGCATTGAGGCGGAACAGGGCGCGGGCGGCTTCGAGCTGCAACTGCATGACATCGAAATGCATGCGGTTCAGCGGTTCGGCGCGGCGCAGCGAGGCACCGAGCAGGCCAAGCGCCTCGGCGGCATGGCGCTGGCCAAGCCGCTGGCAGGCCTCGCGCAAGCCCTGCACCGTATTCTGCGCATCACCGAGGATCAGCACACCGGCCAGCGCCTCGCGCCGGGCTGCCTCGAACCGCTGGCTGAGCAGTTCAAGCTGGGCGGCGAGGCTTTCCGGGCTGGGCAACGGCGGCGGCGGTTCCGGCGGCGTCGGCTCTTCCACAACCTCTGGCTCGGCAGGCACGGCTTCAGCCTCGGCACCGTCATAGCCGAGGGCAGCCCTGAGGCGCTTGCTGCGCTGCGAGGAGAACGGGTTCATCGGCGCGGTCTGCGACGTTTGTGCACAATGGGGAGTTCGTTACCCTGTTCTACCGTAAAGCTAGCCGGGACCACAACCGGGCTTGTTGCATTTACGTGGCTCGGCCTAGCAAAAACAGTGGGATATCCGGTAGAGTCAAGCCATGTCAGCCGCCGTTGCCCTGCCCCGCCGCAGCTCCGACCCGACCGCCCTGGCGGCGGTGCTGGCGGATGGGGTGCTGGCCGGCGAGCGCCGCGCCCTGGCCCGCGCCATCACCCTGATCGAATCCCGCCACCCCACCGACCAGCTTGCCGCCGAAGCGCTGCTCTCCCGCCTGCTGCCCCATACCGGCAAGGCGGTGCGGCTCGGCATCAGCGGCACGCCGGGCGTCGGCAAATCGAGTTTCATCGAACGCTTCGGCGGCTTCCTCACCGCCCAGGGCCTGCAGGTGGCGGTGCTGGCGATTGATCCGTCCTCGCAGCTTTCCGGCGGTTCCATCCTTGGCGACAAGACCCGCATGGAAACCCTGGTGCGCGATCCGCGCGCCTTCATCCGCCCCTCGCCTTCCGCCGGCTCGCTCGGCGGCGTGGCGCGGCGCACACGGGAAGCCATGCTGCTGGTGGAGGCCGCCGGCTTCGACGTGGTGCTGGTGGAAACCGTCGGCGTCGGCCAGTCGGAAACCACGGTGGCGAGCATGGTGGACATGTTCCTGCTGCTGCTGGCGCCGGGCGGCGGCGATGACCTGCAAGGCATCAAGCGCGGCATCATGGAACTCGCCGATCTGGTGATCGTGAACAAGGCCGATGGCGACCTGGTGAATGCCGCCAATATGGCGCAGGCCGATTACCGCGCCGCGCTGCATCTGATGCGGCCGCGCCATGCCGCGTGGCGGGCGCAGGTGCTGCAGGTTTCCGCCTTGCTCAACCGCGGCATCGACACGGTGTGGGAAAACATCACCGCTTACCGCGCCGCCTTGCAGGAAGATGGTAGCTGGGCCCGCCAGCGCCGCAATCAGGCCCAGGGCTGGCTGAAGCGCGAATTGCAGGATGGCCTGTGGGACTGGCTGCAGGCCGATCCGCGCATCAAAGCCAGGCTGCCCCAACTGGAAGCCGAAGTGGGCGATGGCCGCGTGACGCCGGCCGCCGCTGCGCGGCGCCTGCTGGGGCTGCTGCAACGGCCATGATGAATCCTTCCCCGCCTATGCTCGATCCCGCCATCCCGCTGCTGATCCGTGCCGGCACCTTGCTGCTGCTGCTGGTGGTGATGTGGCTGAACCGCAACCGCTTCGGCCGCAATGGCGGCTACCAGATGATGATGGCCGGCATCGGTGTGGTGCTGCTGGCCAACCTGTTCGAGGCGCTGACGCTGAACCTGCGCCTGTCGCAGCTCCGGTTCAGTGGCATCGCCCTGCTCTATGGCGTCGGGGTCGTTCTGATCTGTTATGGCATCACGCGCTGGGCGCGCTGGATCGACAGCATCCGCAAGGATGCCGCCGAGGCCGAGCGGCTGCAGGCGCAGCTTGAAGGCCAGCGGCTGCAATTGCTGGAAAGCCACCGCGTCGGCCGGCTCGGCTACTGGGTGGCCGATCCGCAGGCACAATCGATCACCTGGTCAGGCGTGCCAGCCGATACATTGGGCCTCGACCCGCGCCAGCGGCTGCCGTTCCGCGAAGTGGAAGCTTTGCTGCATCCCGATCACCGCCAGATACTTCAGGATGCGCTGGGGGAGACGCTGCGCAGTGGCCGACGCTTCGACCTGCAGGTGCAGATGCGCGACCGCGGCGGCGTTTATCACTGGCTGGCGCTGGCCGGCGTACCGCAGCGCGATGCCGAGGGCAAGCGCTGGGTATTCGGCGTGGTGCAGGATGTGGATGCGGCCAAGCGCGCGGAATTGTCGCGTGCCGCGATGTCGGCCCTGCTGCAAGGGGTGATCGATGCCATTCCCTGCATGATCGCGGTGAAGGACCGCGATCTGCGCTACCTGTTCGCCAATGCCTATGCCCGGGCGCTGTTTCTGCCGCCGGCCATGGCGGGCGAAAGCCTGGTCGGCCGCACCTATGCCGAGATCGCGCCGCCGGAACTGGTCGCGATTACCGACGCCGAGGACCGCGCCGTACTCGATGGCCAGCCGATGCCTTTCACCGAGGTGCAAAGGCGCTACCGCGACGATGCCTCCGACCGCTGGTGGATGACCAAGGTGGCATTGCGCAGCCGGCCCGATGGCCCGGCCGATCATCTGCTGACCGTGGCACTGGATATCAGCGCGCTGAAGCAGGCCGAGGAAACCGCGCGCCACGCCCAGCGCGAAATCGAATACCAGGCGGCGCAGTTGCAGGATCTGGCCGAGCAGTACCGCCTGGAATGCGAGCGCGCGGTGGAAGCCAGCCGCGCCAAGTCGGACTTCCTCGCCTCGATGAGCCACGAGCTGCGCACGCCGCTCAACGCCATCATCGGCTTCGCCGAGATCATCACCAACCAGCTTTTCGGCAGCGTGACGCCGAAATACATCGAGTGCAGCGAGGACATACTCTCCAGCGGCCGCCACCTGCTGAATCTGATCAACGACATTCTCGACATGGCGCGGATCGAGGCCGGGCGCTACGAACTCGATATCCGCCAGGCCGATGCCGGCGCCATCCTGGAATCGAGCATGCGGCTGGTGCGGCTGCGGGCGCAGAATCGCGGCATCACGCTGGAACATCAGATCGACGACGACCTCGACGACGTGGCCGTGGATGCGCAGGCGTTGAAGCAGATCGCCATCAACCTGCTGACCAATGCCGTGAAGTTCACTGAGGCCGGTGGCGATGTGCGGCTGTTGGCGGTGCGCGTCGGCGATGGCCTCAGGCTCTCGGTCAGCGATACCGGCATCGGCATCAAGCGCGAGCATCAGGAAAAGATCTTTGAGCCGTTCTGGCAGGTGGAGGGGCCGCTGGCGCGGCGCCATGAAGGCAGCGGGCTTGGCCTGGCCATCACGCGGCAGCTTGTCGACCTGCATCATGGCCGCATTGAAGTGCATTCGATCCCGGAACGCGGCACCAATGTCAGCGTCTGGCTCTACCCTGCGCCGCAGCACCCGCACGACACGCCTGGCTTCCCCTTTGCCGGCGCGGCGGGGGATTGACGGCGGAAAAACCACTTCATCGTCATGCGCGGACTTGATCCGACGATCTGATGTAATTAGGAAAATATACTTAATTTTTCCTTATTCGTCGAAATTTATTGAACAAATCAGGAAAATAATTAGGATGCTTCCGTGGTGGCGGTTCGATCCGAACGCCGTACTGTCGTGGCTCCTCCGGGGGCTTCGAACCGTGTTCGGGGGCTGGTGAATGGTGATGCAAACGTCGTTTGCTTCACCGTCACTTATGTTGAGATGCCTTCATTATTGTGGGCAGAAAGCTGCTTTTTTGTTCGAGAATCTTGCGTGATTTTACGTTTTGTTCTGCAGAATCGCCTATCAAATTTTCGCAACAAGTCAAAGGAAAGTTTGGTCAGACTGAAGTTTTACCGTTGCGCAGAAAGCACGGCGGCGGTACACGTAACGTGTCGCGCTACAAAATGTATCGCACAAAAAAGAGGCGGCAGGATATATCCATACCGCCTCATGAGGTGTCCTAGGCTAGCTAAGCTTCGGTAATCATGGCCCTAATTAAGGCCCTGCCAGAATAAGAAGGTGGTCAGACCTTCATTATTCCGGGTCCGGCAAAGGCACTGCCCAGAACGGCACCGGTTTTCAAGACCGCTCTGGATTTACATTATAGGCCGCATGCTAACCTCCATTTGCTAGGTTACGTAATCCTAGCTGGGCAGATTGACATGCGAAGAATCACTCTACCCCGGAACCATCCAAGCACGCTAGGATTTTTTAGCGGCTATTACCCTTTAGTAGTGATATGCCCACGGAAGCTCCAGAAAGTTTGGAGGGGCGAGTATCGCGGCCGATGCTAAATACCCCGCATCAACCTCACACGCCTAAGAGTCTGCCTTCCGGAAAAAGGCGCGCCCCCAACCAAGCATAAATCGCGCGACCACAGCCCCGGGATTAGCCGGCGCGGCGGCGGATTAAATTTCACATGAAGGAAACGCCTGGATGACCTGCCTACGCCGGGCTTGACGCATTCTTTTTATTGTCACCCTCGTGAAAGCGAGGGTCACATTAGAATGGGAAATGGGACACCCTGTAAGCGCGCGAATGCCAGAGGCATTCGTGGGCGCAAAGGCCCGAAGAGCTGGCGCGGGTATGACCACAGACAAAGAAAAAGCCCGGACTTGCGTCCGGGCTTTTTCGTCTCTGGCGACAGGCGCCAGTCCCAATCTCAGGTGTTCATCGAGTCGAAGAAATCGGCGTTGGTCTTGGAATGCTTCAGCTTGTCGAGCAGGAATTCCATCGCGTCCTGGCCACCCATCGGCATCAGGATGCGGCGCAGCACCCACATCTTGGCCAGCGTGCCCTTGTCGACCAGCAGTTCTTCCTTGCGGGTGCCCGACTTGGTGATGTCGATGGCCGGGAAGGTGCGCTTGTCGGCCAGCTTGCGGTCGAGGATGATTTCCGAATTGCCGGTGCCCTTGAACTCTTCAAAGATCACTTCGTCCATGCGCGAGCCGGTATCGATCAGCGCCGTGGCGATGATGGTGAGCGAGCCGCCTTCCTCGATGTTGCGCGCGGCACCGAAGAAGCGCTTCGGACGCTGCAGCGCATTGGCATCGACACCGCCGGTCAGCACCTTGCCGGACGACGGCACCACGGTGTTGTAGGCGCGGGCGAGGCGGGTGATGGAATCGAGCAGGATCACCACGTCGCGCTTATGCTCGACCAGGCGCTTGGCCTTTTCCAGCACCATTTCCGTCACCTGCACATGGCGGCTGGCCGGCTCGTCGAAAGTCGAGGATATCACCTCGCCCTTTACCGTGCGCGACATGTCGGTGACTTCCTCGGGCCGCTCGTCGATCAGCAGCACGATGAGATAGACTTCCGGGTGATTGGCGGAAATCGCGTGCGCGATATTCTGCAGCAGCACGGTCTTGCCGGTACGCGGCGGCGCCACGATCAATGCGCGCTGGCCCTTGCCCTGCGGCGAGATCAGGTCGATGACGCGCGACGAGATATCCTTCTTCGGCGCCGAGGCGGCGGCCACCAGCTTCTCGCGCTTGGCGGAATCGCCACGGCCCTTGATCACCGTGCGGGTGGCGGCCGCGGCAGCGGCCGGCTCGGCTTCCTCGGTGAGCGGAATTTCCATCTTCAGCCGCTCATTCGGATAGAGCGGCGTCAGATTATCGAAATGCACCTTGTGGCGGGTGTTTTCCGGGTCTTCGTAATTGATCGCGTTGACCTTGAGCAGCGCGAAATAGCGTTCGCCGTCCTTCGGCGCGCGGATGGTGCCTTCCACGGTATCGCCGGTGCGCAGGCCAAAGCGGCGGATCTGGTTCGGGCTGACATAGATGTCGTCCGGGCCCGCCAGGTAGTTGGCCTGGGCCGAGCGCAGGAAACCGAAGCCATCCTGCAGCACTTCCAGCACGCCCTCGCCGGTGATCTCGACCTCGCGGTCGGCCAACTGCTTGAGGATGGCGAACATCATGTCCTGCTTGCGGAGCGTCGAGGCGTTCTCGATCTCCAGTTCCTCGGCGAAGGCGAGCAGGTCGGTGGGGGATTTGGTCTTGAGTTCTTGCAGATTCATGGCGAGCGGACGGAGCCTCGGGAAGTTTCTGTTTGTTTGGAATTTGGGTGTCGCGGCGCGGGTAAGCGGAAAGCGACTGCCAAGTGGACGATTAGCCGAGTGGAGGGAACCGGAAGGCGGCGGCAGTTCCCTCGATTTTAAGTGAAATCAGGGAAGGCGGCGCGCGCCTGGATCAGCCCGCAGAACCGGGGCCGATGCGGCGGATGTAGCAATGGCCCGACGCAATGTCAAGCCGGGTATAAGAATTGGGTCAAACCGGGTATGGCCTCAGCCGGCCATCTGGCTGGCGAAAAATACCAGGCCGACGAGGCCGGCAACCAGCCCGGCAGCACGCTGCAGCAGGATCGGCCGTGCCGGTGCGAAGCGCAGAAAACCGAGCGCAATGCCGGCGGTAAGCGCATACTGGATCAGCCCGAGGCCGATCAGGTAGCCGGTGAGCGGCGCGGTTTCAGCACCAACGATGCTTTCGCCGAAGGCATAACCATGAAATAGCCCAGCAAAGCTGAGCAGCAGCGCGAACAGCGCAACCGGCAGGACGTGGCCCCAGAGCAGCAGGGCGGCAAAGGCGATCACCGACAGCGCCACCAGGGCCTCGCCGCCGGGCAGGTCATATTCCTGGATATGCAGCAATGTGCCGGCGAGCGAGGCAAGCATGAAGGCCAGCGGCAGCACCAGCAGCCAGCGGCGATGCGCCAGACTGAGCAGGCCGGCGGCGACCAGGAAAGCAAGATGATCCAGCCCGATCACCGGATGGGCCAGGCCGGAGAGCAACCCGGTGGCGAAGGAATAGGGCAGCTTGCCATCCATGGCGTGGTGCGCGTGGGCCGGCAGGGCGGCGAGAAGCAGCGGCAGGGCCAGCAGCAGGCGCGTCATTCGGAAAGCTCCCCTTGATATATCGTGCGACGGAAACGCTAGACCGGCCCGGCGGGAGCGTCAAATGCCCCAGGCTGCGGCGGCACCTGCGACCATCTGGCGCTTGCGGCCTGAACGGAAACGGGGTTATGTGCCTGCCCATGATGGGAAGCTTGCGCAGCCTGGGAGTTCAGCCGCGCGCCATGATGGCGTGGCTGGCTTTGCTTGCCCTGGCCTTCCACAGCCTGCTGGCCTATCACAGCCTGCAGCGCCGCCAGGCCGCCATCGCCGGCTTCGACAGCATTGTCATCTGCACGCCCTATGGCATGCGCACGGTGCAAATCGGCGCCGATGGCCAGCCGCTGGCCGATCAGGACGATCCCGGCACCAGCAAGGACAAGCAATCGGCGCGCTATTGCCCGATCTGCCTCGGCGCGCAGCAGGCCGGCTTCGCCATCCTGCCGGCCAGCATCGTCATCGCCCTGCCTGTGCTGCTGGCGCAGGTGCTCTACCCGATCCAGCCGCAGGCGCCGCCGGATGATCCCGCGCGGCATTTCGCCAAGGCCCGCGCCCCTCCCGCTGCCTTCTGAACCACGCCGCATCGCGCCGCCTGCGCGGATCTGCCCGTTTCAGAAGGATTAGTCTCATGACCCCGTTTAACCACACATTCGCCATTGTCGGCGCCCTGCTGCTCGGCAACTTTTCCCTGCCGGTGGCCGCCCATGTGGTGGCCGATCCCGCCGAGGGCCAGGCTGGTAGCTATTTCCGCACCGCGCTCCGCGTCGGCCATGGCTGCGGCACCTCGCCCACCATTGCCGTGAAGGTGATCCTGCCCGAAGGCCTCACCACGGTACGGCCGCAGGTGAAACCCGGCTGGCAAATCGAAATCGAGACCGCCAAGCTGGCCAAGCCGGTGGATGCCGGCCATGGCCGCATGAGCGACACCGCGATCAGCGCGGTTTCCTGGCGCGGTGGCACCCTGCCGAACGAGTATTTCGATGAATTCGGCCTCAGCCTGAAACTGCCGGACAATGCCGGGCCGCTGTGGCTGAAGGTGATCCAGACCTGCAAGGATGGCGAACTGCGCTGGGAACAGGTTCCGGCTTCCGGCACCTCCACCCGTGGCCTGGACTATCCGGCAGCGGTGATCCGCGTGGCCGGCGATACGCCGAAGCCGACAGCGAGTGCCGGCAATATCCGCATCGAGCAGCCTTTCGCGCGGGCCACGCCGGCGAAGATGGGCGGCGCGTTCATGACCCTGGTGAATGGTGGCAATGCTGCCGACCGCCTGGTGAAGGCCGCCTCGCCGGTGGCCGAAGCGGTTGAACTCCATACCCATGTGAAGGACGGCGACACCATGCGTATGCGCCCGGTGGACGGCATCGACATTGCCGCCCAGGGCCGCACCATGCTGGAGCCGGGCAGTTTTCACGTGATGCTGATCGGGCTGAAGCAGCCCTTGAAGGAAGGCGCCAGCTTCCCGCTGACGCTGACTTTCGAGAAGGCCGGCCCGGTGACGCTGCAAGTGCCGGTGCTGAAAGCCGGCGCTTCGCCCAGTGGCATGTCCATGGGCGGCGGCGAGCACAAGCATCACTAAGCCCGGCATCACTGCAAACATCTAGCAGCCTAAAAAATCCTTCTCTGGGGAATTCACGCCATGAATCCGTCCTCTATCCGCGCGCGCGTCGAACAGACGCTGCCGCGCATCGCCATCGGCTTGTTCGCCACTGCCAGCCTGCTCGCCCTGCTGGCAGACCGCGCCTACGGACAAACCACCCTGCCCGCCATCACGGTGCAAGGCCAGACGACCGACGACGCCATCACCGTGCCGAGCGAGAATGACGCCCGCAAGGCGCTCGAGAAGACGCCCGGCGCGATCGGCTTCGTCACCGAGGCCGAATTGCGCGAGGAACGCGCCGCCACTGTGAAGGACATGCTGGACTTCGTGCCCGGCGTGTTCGCGCAGCCGAAATACGGCCAGGAGGATGCCCGCCTCTCGGTGCGCGGCTCCGGCCTGTCGCGCAATTTCCATCTGCGCGGCATGCGCCTGCTGCTCGATGGCGTGCCGATCAACCAGGCCGACGGGGCCGGCGATTTCCAGGAAATCGACCCGCTGGCTTTGCGCTATATCGAAATCTACAAGGGCGCCAACGCGCTGCAATACGGCGCTGCCGGCCTTGGCGGCGCAGTGAATTACGTCACCCCCACCGGGCGCAGCAATCCGGGTTTCCTCACCCGGCTTGAACTCGGCTCGTTCCAGAGCCTGCGCAGCCAAGTCGCCGCCGGCCAGGCAGAAGGCGCCTTCGACTACTACATCACCGGCAGCTACAGCCATTCCGATGGCTACCGCGACCATACCGGGCAGGACTATTCCCGCCTGAACGGCAATGTCGGCTATCGCTTCGGTGATGGCGCCGAGACGCGCTTCTATCTCAGCGCCAACAGCATCAACCAGAAGATCACCGGCGCGCTGACGCGCAACAACGCGTTCGCCACGCCGGAAGCCACGGTAGAAGGCAATTTCGGCAATAACCGCAACAACACCAAGCGCGACATCAATTCAGTGCGCGTGGCGAACAAGACCACCTGGCTGACCGATAGCGGCGATTTCACCGTTGGCGTCTATTACGCCAACAAGGAGCTGTTCCATCCGGTGATCTTCAGCCCGTTCTTCGGCATCGTGATCGAGAACGAGGAGAATAATTACGGTGCCTATGGCCGCTACAGTCATAACAGCCAGCTTTTCGGCAATCGTAATGAGCTGGTGCTGGGGGCGCATTACTTTGGCGGCGTCAACCGGGCGAGAACCTTCAACAATGTCGGCGGCTCACGCGGCGCGCTGGCCAGCGATGCCGACCAGCGTTCCGAAAATATCGAGCTGTATGCCGAGAACAGCCATTACGTGATGCCGGCGGTTGCCGTCGTCACCGGCGTGCAGGGCAGCTTCTCGGAGCGTAACCTGGAGGATCGCTTCCTCTCGGATGGCGACAATTCCGGCAGCCGCAATTTCTATGCGGTGAATCCGAAAGTCGGCCTGCGCTGGGATTACGCGCCAGGGCAGCAGCTTTTCGGCAATCTCAGCATGGCCAAGGAAGCGCCGCCCTTCTCAGAACTCGATCCGGCCAGCTCCGGCCCCGGCCTGTTTCCGCTGAAGGCGCAGAAATCCACCACGCTGGAAATCGGCACTCGTGGCCAGCGCGGCGACTGGGGCTGGGATGCTGCGCTCTACCGTTCCTGGCTGCGTGACGAAATTCAGCAATTGCTGATTGGCGCCAACGAGGAAGCCCGCAACATCGACAAGACCATCCACCAGGGCCTTGAACTGGGCGGCGACTGGGTGGCCCTGCGCGATGCGGCGGCGAAAGGCGACAGCGTGAAGGCGCGCATCGCCTATACCTTCAGCGACTTCCATTTCGACAACGACGCCACCTTCCGGGATAACAAGATTCCAGGTGCGCCGCGTCACTATCTGCGGGCTGAATTGCGCTATAGCAGCCCGGATGGCTGGTTCCTGGCGCCGAACGCCGAATGGGTGCCGGAGGCCTATCATGTCGATAACGCCAACACCACCAAGACGGCGGCCTATGCCTTATTCGGCCTGAAAGCGGGCTATGATTATGGCAACGGCCTCAAGTTCTTCCTCGATGGCCGCAACCTGCTGGACAAGACCTACATCTCGAATGTCAGCGTCATCTCCACGGCGGCAGCCGGTTCGCTGCTCTACAATCCGGGCGATGGCCGCGCCATCTATGCCGGCGTAGAATGGCGCTTCTGAAACCGGGCCGACACGACACCAGCCAGCATCAGAGCCGCCTGCAAGGCCGCGAGGCCGAGCAGGTTCGAGCGCAGCACCTCGGCGATAATCGCCGGGGTGAAGGCGCCCTCGCCGCCCGGCAAGCCGAGCCCAAGCAGGTAGAGTGATGCCTGGTTGGCGATAAAAGCGGCGGTGAAACCCGCCGCCAGCGCGAGCCAGCGATCAGGGATTCGACGTGTCACCGCCTGCGCCGCTGCCAAAGCGGCGAAAGCGGCAAGGCCGAGCGCGATGCCCCAGCCGATGCTTGTGGCATCGACCGGGTAATCGAGCAGGACATAGCCGATGGCCTGGTTTGCCAACCAGGCCAGCAGCAGGGTGAGCAGCGCCTCACGCGGTGCCAACCGCTGCGCCGCCACTACGGCCAGGGCCGCGAAGGGTGCGGCACAGGCCAGGGCCAAACTGAACAGCGTGGCGATGGCGGCAAAGCAGGCGGAGCGGACCGCGTTGTGGCGCTGCGTCATGGCGTCAGAAATCCAGGCTGACACGGGCCATCGCGGTGCGGCCCGGCTGCGGATAGGCATTGTAGGTACCGAACGTGGTCGCCGAGGCAATCGAGTAATCGTAATACTCGCGATCCAGCAGATTCTGCACCGAGATTGCCCAGCGGGCACGGTCATAGAGCGTGCCGCCGAGCGTGACATCGACCAGGGCATAGGCCGGAATCTGTGGCTGGAAATTGGCGCGATCATTATCCATGCGGCGCGCATCCACCAGCCGGCCGTCGATATCGAACCGCAGCCATTTCGGAATGATCTCCCAGCTCAGGCCGGCGCTGCCGGTCCAGGGCGAAACCAGCGGCACGCGATTGCCGGCAAAGCGGCCTTCACGGAATTCGGCATGAATATAGGACAGGCTGCCGCGCAGCTTCAGGTCCGGCAGGACGCGCCAGCCGCCCTGCAGTTCGACGCCGCGCCGCCGCGTCGGGTCCAGGTTGATATTGGTGAAGCTGTTGCCATCGAAATAGATTTCGTCGTTCAACTCCATCCAATAGGCACTGACCCGGTAGTTCGCCGTGCCAATATCGCCATGCAGGCCAGCTTCGATATCATGCGAGGTCTGGGTTTTGAGATTGAACTGACCCGGCACGCCGAAAGCCGTGGTGACGATACGTTCATCCAACGTCGGATAGCGGAAGGAACGACCGATACGGGCAAACGGCACCACTTCCTTCGACAGGCGATGCTCGATACCAAGATGGTAGCTGTAATTGGTATCCGAACCATCGAACGGATTGGCCGCGGCTTCACCGCCATAACCCGGCGCACCGGCATCCATGGCATCGCTGGCTGAGACCTTGGCACGCTGCACACGCATACCGGCGGCCAGATCGGTGTCGCGGGTCAGCGCAAAGGTTGCCTGACCATAAGCGGCATAGGTCTGCTGCTCGGCATTGTAGCGATGGATCGGGCGGTCGAAATCGTGGTTCTTGCGGTCAGAATTGTAGTCAGCGCTGTAGATATCCAGACCGCCGATCAGCGCCAGCTTGTGCCCCCAGATTTCCGGCTGCGCGGTGAGGCGCGGCGTGAATGAGAAGGTGGTCAGTTCGGTATCGACATAGGTATCGAAGGCGGTGCCGAAGGGGCTGATCTGGCTGGATTGCTGCGTCTTGCGCCGCACGCCGCCATCAATGATCAGTTCAGCGGTATCACCAAACTGCCGGGTGCCGCCCAGGGTCAGGTTGAGGCCCTGCTTGTTGGCGAAATCATTCGGCGTGGTGGCGCCTTCGGGATCGCTGGCCATGAGATTGCTGGTCAGGGTACGGCGCCGCGCGCCCGGCAGGCCAAGCTGCTGGTCGTCGGCGGCCAGGCTGACATAGGCGCCATAGCCATCGCCGTTGTAGCGTGCCTCACCCTGCAGGTTCTTCTGCAGCAGCTTGTTGTTGGCACGCCAGCCATCGGAATCGATCCAGTTGCCATAGGCACTGAAGGCATAAGGCCCAATGCTCTGACGGCCATGTATCGCGGTTTCGCGCTGCTGGAAGGAACCGATAGCGCCTTCGATGGTGAAAACATCGCGGCCCGGCAAGGCATCCCGGGTGACGATATTGATCACGCCACCGGACGCGCCATCGCCATAGAGCACACTGCCGCTGTTGCCACGGATCACTTCAATACGCTCGATGCTGGCTTTCGGGATCGCCGTAAAGTCGATGCCGGCGAGATCGAGGTCATTCAGCCGGCGGCCGTTGACCAATACCAGGGTGTTGGCCGAAGCGGTGGCACCAAAGCCGCGCATGTCAACCGTGTCGCGGGCACCGCGCACGCCACCAAACTGGCGCTGCACCTGCAGCCCGGCCTGGCGTTCCAATACATCCTGCAGCGTATCGCCGGGGCTGCGCTGGATTTCGTCATACGGAATCACCGTGGTGGAAGCGCCGGTGATGCCATCGCCCAGGCGGCTGGCCGTCACCGTCACCGGCGGCAATTCGGTTGGTGCCACACTGGTGCTCGGCGCCTGCGCCAGGATAGTGGCCTGCGCCACCTCCTGTGCCAGCGCCAAGGACGGCGCCAGCAGGGCGGTTGCCAGTAGGGGAGTTGATAGCGTGAGGACGAGAGAGAGAGAAGAGGCCTGATTCGGCATCGCATGCTCCAAAGCAGGACCCGAGGCTGGTGCCTGGGGACCGAGGTGAGACCGATCCGGCTTGCCCCGCTTGAAATTTCAAGCGAACTCAAGCCGGACTGACGATGTCACCGCTGCGAAGCCGCTCCGTATGGTACTCCCGCCCATCGGTTGGGTGACGTTGCCGGCAGGTCTCCTGGCTCGCGACATCATCGCCCGTTGCGTCCGGCCTTCCCGGTTTCCCAGTGACCATAGTGGACGCGGACTCGTCGCTCACAGTTGCGGGAGCAGCCTCGGATCGGGTGGCTGGGTTAAGGCCCAGACGCCGTACCGTGTTCCCTCTTGCCTCCATGGCGGATGCCATGGAACCGACACAGGCGGCGATCATACCCGGGAATGTGATCCCGTCAATTGGCTGACGGGGTGGCTGTAACCCGCCATAGTGGCGCCATTCTCCCGTCTTTGAGGCCACCATGCGCAATGTCAAAGCCTTCGCCCATGATTTCTGGGCGCTTGCCAAGCCCTACTGGACCCATTCCGACGAAAAGCTGATCGCCTATGGCCTGCTGGCAGCGGTGGTGGTGCTGAACCTGGCCTCCGTCGGCCTCAATGTCTGGTTCAATTTCTGGTACAACAGCTTCTACAATTCGATCCAGGAGAAGGACTTCGAGTCCTTCAAGACGCTGCTGTTGCAATTCAGCCTGGTGGCGGTGGCGTTCATCGTCGTCGCCGTGTACCAGCTCTATCTTGGCCAGATGCTGCAAGTCCGCTGGCGCCGCTGGCTCACCGAGAAATGGCTGGGGCAATGGCTGGATGGCCCGCGCTTCTACCATATGCAGCTTTTCGGCCTCGGCACCGACAACCCTGACCAGCGGCTGGCAGAAGACCTCAAGCTGTTCACCAGCTATTCGCTGAACCTGACGCTGGGCCTGCTCTCCGCCGTCGTCACCCTGTTCTCCTTCCTGCATATCCTGTGGCAGCTTTCGGGCGAATTCTCGTTCCAGCTCGGCGGCAGCGAGATCCAGATTCCGGGCTACATGGTGTGGGTGGCTTTGGTCTATGCCATTGCCGGCACCTGGGCCACCGACAAGATCGGCCGGCCACTGGTGAAGATGAATTTCACCCAGCAACGCTATGAAGCGGATTTCCGCTTCCACCTGATCCGCCTGCGCGAGAATGCCGAAGGCGTGGCTTTGCAGCGCGGCGCCGCTGTGGAGAAGCGCGACCTGCTCGGCCGCTTCGGCCTGGTGGTGGAGAATTTCCTCGCCATCATGCGCAAGCAGAAGCAGCTCACCTGGTTCACCGCCGGCTATGCCCAGGCGGCGGTGGTGTTTCCCTTCATCGTCGGGGCGCCGAAATATTTCCAGGGCAGCCTGGCACTCGGCGGCCTGATGCAGACCGTCTCGGCTTTCGGCCAGGTGCAGACGGCGCTGAGCTACATCATCTCCTCCTATACCGAGATCGCCGAATGGCGCGCGGTGATCAGCCGCCTCACCGGCTTCCGCGATGGCGTCGAGGAAGCCGCCAGGATGGAAGCGGAAAGCGGCATCACCGTACAGCCGGCAAATAGCCTTGCGGTGGCGCGGCTGAGCGTCAACAAGCCCGATGGCAGCGTGCTTGCGCGGGTGGAAAACCTGGATGTCGCGCCGGGCGAAAGCCTGCTGCTGCAAGGCAAGTCGGGCAGCGGCAAGAGCACGTTGCTGCGCGCGCTGGCCGGGCTGTGGCCGTTCGGACTTGGCGAGATCAAACGCGCCCCTGATGACGACTGCCTGTTCCTGCCGCAGAAGCCGTATCTACCGGTCGCGTCGTTGCGTGCCGCCTTGGCCTATCCGAAACCGGCCGAGACATTCAGCGATGCCGACCTGCGCGCCGCCTTGCAGGCACTCGATCTTGAGACTTTAAGCGATCAGCTCGACCGCGAGGCGAACTGGGCGCAGCATCTTTCGGGCGGCGAGCAGCAACGCGTGCAGTTGGCCCGTGCCCTGCTGCACAAGCCGAAATGGCTGTTCCTCGATGAAGCCACCGCAGCACTTGATCCGGCCAGCGAGGCCAGGGCGCTGGAGGCGCTGCGCCAGGCCCTGCCCGGCACCGCGATTGTCAGCATTGGCCACCGCGAGGCTTTGGCCGCCTTCCATCGCCGCCGCCTGGCACTGGAACGCAGCGAGCCGCAGGAACCGGCTAGGCTGATCGCCGTGACTTGAGGCATGATGGCGCCATGCAGATGGTGGCGCATGAATCCGAACTCGGCTCCTGGTGCATGGCATTCGCCGCACCGGCACCGGCACTTGCCGGCGTCGTCGAGCAGTATGTCGGCTACAACGAAAGCGGCACGGCTTTCCTCTCTCGCCGCGAGATGCCCGGCACCAGCCTGGTGCTGATCATCAATCTCGGCGCACCGCTGCAGATCGTCGACACGCTGGGGCAGCGTTTCCGCTTCGGCAGCGGTGAGGGCTTCGGCGCGGGTTTAAGCGATTCCTACGCCACGTCCGAAACCGGCGGTGCGCAGCAGGGCGTGCAGGTCTTGTTCACGCCGCTGGGTGCGCGGCGGCTGTTTGGCCTGCCGCTTGGTGAAGTGTTCAACCGCGTGGTGCGGCTGGAGGACCTGTTCGGCCATGCTGCCGGTGAACTGGCGGAAAGGCTGCTGGAAACGAATGACTGGGCGGCGCGTTTCGCCCTGCTGGATGCGGCGCTGCTGCAACGCCTGGCGCCGCAGCGGCGCGAGGCCCTGCTCGCCGCCCATGCCTGGCAGCGGCTCGGCGCCAGCCAGGGCCGTATCGCGATCCACGATCTTGCTTCGGCACTCGATTGCAGCCGCAAACATCTGGCCCAGGTCTTCCACGAACAGATCGGCCTGACGCCAAAAACCAGCGCGCGGCTGTTCCGCTTCCGCCATGCCCTGAGCCTGCTCGATGCCGCCTCTGCGACAATCGACTGGAGCGGCATTGCCTTCGATGCCGGCTATTACGACCAGGCGCATCTGATCCGCGATTTCCGCGCCTTCAGCGGCAACGCACCGACCGAGTTCCTAGCCCGCCGGCTGCCCGACAGTGGTGGTTATAGCGGTTAGGGGTGGCTACAGCGGCGAGCGGTAACATTTATCCAAGACGCCGGACCGCCTGGCGGCTAGCGTGGCCCCATCATCCTCACGGAGACCATTGATGACCGCGCTCCCTTCGATCTTCCCCTATCTGCGCTACCGCGATGCCAAGGCCGCCATCGCCTGGCTGCAGGCGGCTTTCGGCTTCCGCGTGGCGCTGGAAGTGCCGGGCGGCAATGGCGGCATCGCTCATGCCGAATTGCAGCTCGGCAACGGCATGGTGATGCTGGGCGACCAGCCGAGCGCGGGACTCGACATGCAGCCTGCAGGCCCGGGCGGCAACAGCCAGGGCGTCTATATCGTGGTGGCGGATGTGGACGCGGTATATGCCAAGGCCAAGGCGGCCGGGGCGCGCATGGTGATCGAACTGCATGACACCGATTACGGCTCGCGCGACTTTTCCTGCCGCGACCCGGAAGGCCAGCTCTGGAGCATCGGCAGCTACCAGCCGCCGATGCTGAGCGACTAGGGTTTATTGACCCCAGGGATTGCGGCGGCGCCCGCCGCTGGAGGGCACAGAACCTCCAGATGACGCCGAGCCGCCCGAGGCGGTGGGACGGTTGCTGCTGCCACCCTGCTTAGGTACGCCACCCCAGCCGGCGGGCTGGGTGCGCGCTGCCGGCGCAGCGCTGCGCGCCATCGGCGCCTGGCGGCTGAAGCCACCATTCATGCCAAGTTCACGCAAGGCGGCAACGCGGTTCTCGGTGCTCGGATGGGTCGAGAACAGGTTGTCCATGCGCTGGCCGCTCAGCGGGTTGACGATGAACAGATGCGCCGTCGCCGGATTACCCTCGGCCTGATGATTCTCGATACGCTCGGCGCCATGGGTGATGCGCACCAGCGCGGAAGCCAGACCTTCCGGGTTGCCGGAAATCTGCGCGCCCATGCGGTCGGCGGCATATTCGCGGCTGCGGCTGATCGCCATCTGCACCAGGGTGGCGGCCAAAGGCGCCAGGATCATCACCAGCAGGCTGCCGATGATGCCCATGCCGCGGTTTTCGCCATCGCGGTTGCCGCCGAAGAACATGGCGAAATTCGCCAGCATGCCGACGGCACCGGCCAGCGTCGCGGTGATGGTCATGATCAGCGTATCGCGGTTCTTCACATGCGCCAGTTCATGCGCCATCACACCGGCGATTTCCTCGCGGCTCAGCATGTTGAGCAGGCCGGTGGTGGCGGCCACGGCGGCGTTTTCCGGGTTGCGGCCGGTGGCGAAGGCGTTCGGCTGCTCGCTGTCGATAATGTAGACGCGCGGCATCGGCAGCTCGGCACGCTGCGCCAGTTCGGCCACCAGATGGTAGAAATTCGGTGCCTCATGCGGCCCGACCTCGCGGGCGCCATACATGGACAGCACCATCTTGTCGCTGTTCCAGTAGGCGAACAGGTTCATGGCACAGGCGAGGCCGAAAGCGATCAGCATGCCAATCTCGCCACCCACCAGGAAGCCGACACCGACGAACAGGCCGGTCATCGCCGCCAGCAGGATCGCCGTCTTGAGGTAATTCATCTTTCTCCTCCGCAGCGGCCGGCCGCTTGGCAGCCTGGCTCGCAGCGATATATGTAGGGTGTGCCACCGCCGCCGCAAGGGACAAGCCGATGACTGCCGATCACTCTGGAAACCAGCCCAAGACCCCTGCCGGCAAACCGACCGATATTGCCGCCCTGCCCGCCTCGGCACGGCCGAAAATGCCGGAAAAGCCCGCCATCGTGCAGAGCCAGCCGCCCGGCGAGGTGGATGGCCCCAAGGGCCCGGAACCGACCCGCTATGGCGACTGGGAACGCAAGGGCATCGCCAGCGACTTCTGAGCCGCCCCGGCGCCCGCCGGCCCGCCCAGCCTTCCCTAACCCAGCCCTCGAAATCCGATCCGCCCTGCCCTTGCGCCGCCCGCTCTTGCATGACAGGGGGCGATGCCTATACTCGCGCCGATTTTTCGGCCTTTTCCTGGGAGTTTGGTGCGATGGCGGCGAAGAGCGGCGTGAAGAAGGTGGTGCTGGCCTATTCCGGCGGTCTGGATACCTCGGTGATCCTCAAGTGGCTGCAGGAGACTTATGGCTGCGAGGTGGTGACCTTCACCGCCGATCTCGGCCAGGGCGAGGAGCTGGAACCGGCACGCAAGAAGGCCGAGATGTTCGGCGTGAAGCAGATCTTCATCGAGGATGTGCGCGAGACCTTCGTGAAGGATTACGTCTTCCCGATGTTCCGCGCCAACGCGCTCTATGAAGGCCTCTACCTGCTCGGCACCTCGATTGCCCGCCCGCTGATCGCCAAGCGCCAGATCGAGATTGCCCGCGAAGTCGGCGCCGACGCGGTCTGCCATGGCGCCACCGGCAAGGGCAACGACCAGGTGCGTTTCGAGCTGAGCTATTACGCGCTGCAGCCGGGCATCAAGGTGATCGCGCCGTGGCGCGAATGGCAGCTCAACTCGCGCACCGCGCTGATCGACTTTGCCGAGAAGCACCAGATCCCGATCGCCAAGGACAAGCGCGGCGAAGCACCCTTCTCGGTCGATGCCAACCTGCTGCATATCTCGGCGGAAGGCAAAGTGCTGGAAGACCCGTGGGTGGAAGCGCCGGATTTCGTCTATTCGCGCTCGGTCGACCCCGAGAAGGCGCCGGACACGCCGGAATATGTCGAGATCGAGTTCCTGAAAGGTGACCCCATCGCTGTGAATGCCGAGAAGCTGTCGCCGGCCGCGCTGCTCACCAAGCTGAACCAGCTTGGCGGCAAGCATGGCATCGGCCGCCTCGACCTGCTGGAAAACCGCTTCGTCGGCATGAAGAGCCGCGGCATCTACGAGACGCCCGGCGGCACCATCCTGTATCAGGCGCATCGCGGCATCGAGCAGGCGACGCTGGATCGCGGCGCGGCGCACTTGAAGGACGAGATCATGCCGCGCTATGCCGAGCTGATCTATAACGGCTTCTGGTTCGCGCCGGAGCGCGAGATGCTGCAGGCGCTGATCGACAAGAGCCAGGAAAATGTGGAAGGCACCGTGCGCCTGAAGCTGTACAAGGGCTCGGTCAACGTCGTCGGCCGCAAGTCGCCGAAGTCGCTCTACAGCTTGGCGCATGTCACCTTCGAGGAAGACTCGGTCTACGACCAGAAGGACGCCGCCGGCTTCATCAAGCTCAACGCGCTGCGCCTCCGCCTGCTCAACCGGCAGAAGGGGTAATACCCATACCTATATAGCCGTCATACCCCGCGCAGGCGGGGTATCCACGCGTTGCTTTTTATTCTGATGATTTAAAAAGTACGCGTGGATGGTCCGCCTTCGCGGACCATGACGAAAATGGGATGGTTCTCAAAATCTATCCCAACTCCGCCAGCACCGCCGCGTCCTGTTCCAGGGCGCGGCGTTTTGCTGTGTAAACCATGAAATCCGCCGCCGGCATGAGCAGCTTCAGCGCCCAGGCGGCCATGGCGCGCACCGGCATTGCCGGGTCTTCACTGAGGCGCAGCAGATCGGGAATCGCGGCGGCATCGCCGCTGTTGCCGAGCGCGATGCAGACATTGCGGATGAAGCGGTCGCGGCCGATGCGCTTCACGGCATTGCGCGCGAACAGCTCGCGGAAGGCGGCATCGTCGAGCTTCGCCAGGTCAAGCAAGGACGGCGCCTTCAATTCCGCCCGGGCCTGGATTTCCGCGTCGCGGGCAGCCTGGGCGAACTTGTTCCACGGACAGGCGGCGAGGCAATCGTCGCAGCCATAGATGCGGTTGCCCATGGGCTTGCGGAATTCCTCTGCGATCACGCCATCGAACTCGATGGTGAGATACGAGATGCAGCGCCGCGCATCGAGTTCGTAGGATGCCGGAAAGGCCTTGGTCGGGCAGATATCGAGGCAGGCTTGGCAGGAGCCGCAATGGTCCTGCTCCGGCGCGTCCGCCTCGAGATCGGCTGCGGTGAGGATGGCGCCGAGGAACAGCCAGGAGCCGAATTGCCGCGAGACCAGATTGGTATGCTTGCCTTGCCAGCCAATGCCGGACGCCTGCGCCAGCGGCTTTTCCATCAGCGGCGCGGTATCGACGAAAACTTTCAGCGGCCGGCCGGTTTCGCGCTCGAGCCAGGCGCCCAGGCTCTTGAGCTTCTTCTTCACCACCAGATGATAATCACGGCCATGGGCATAGACCGAGATGGCGGCGCGGTCACGCTGCGTCAGAATCTCGAGCGGGTCATGCTCAGGGCCATAATTCAGACCCAGCGCGATGATGCTTCTGGCTTCCGGCCAAAGTGCCGCAGGATGGCGGCGGCGCGGCGCGCGTTCGCCTTCCGCCATCCAATGCATGTCACCATGGCGGCCCAGTTCAACGAAGCGGTCGAGCCGGGCGCCATGTTCGGGACCAATCGACGCAACATCCGCAATGCCGACCGCGTCGAAGCCCTCGGCTTCAGCGCGCGCCCTAATCGCCTGGGCCTGGATGCGGCCGGCGAGAGTCACATCCGGCTTTAGGCGATGGCCGCGATGACGGCGATCTCGACCTTGTAGGCCGGCGCCGCCAGCTTGGCTTCCACGGTGGCGCGGGCCGGCGTGTGGCCCTGCGGCACCCAGGCATCCCAGGCGGCATTCATCGCGGCGAAATCGGCGATGTCCGGCAGGTAGATGGTGGCCGAGAGGATCTTGGTCTTGTCGGTGCCGGCAGCGGCCAAGAGCTTGTCGATCTGGCCCAGGATCACCTTGGTCTGCGCCGTGGTGTCGCCGCTGGTGTCAGACGCCACCTGGCCGGCGAGATAGACGGTGTTGCCATGCACCACGGCCTGGGACATGCGCGGGCCGACTTCGATGCGACGGATGCTCATGGATGTTGTTCCTTATTTCTTGTGTGGAGCGAGACTAAATCAGAAATCGAGATCGGCATAATGCTTCGGCGGCGGCAGGCCGGGCAGGTGATCCGCCAGCAGGGGCCGGAAGCTGGGCCGCGACTTCACCCGCGCATACCAATCCTTGGCGGCAGGGTGATCGTCCCACGGCACATCGCCGAGATAATCCAGGCAGCTTAAATGTGCGGCCGCCGTGATGTCGGCCAGGCTGAAATCGTCGCCAGCCAGCCATTTGCGCCGCTCGGCGAGATAGCCGATATAGCCGAGATGGTGCTTAAGGTTCTGATGCGCGATGCGGATGCTGCCGCTGTCCGGCTGGCCGCCGCCCATGTAGCGCCGCAGCACCTTCTCGAAGATCAGCGCGTCCGAGGCTTCGCGGCTGAACTTGAGATCGAACCAGCTTACCAGCCGGCGCGTCTCGGCGCGGCCCGGCGGGTCGAAGCCGATCAGCATCTTGTTGGGATAAACCTCGTCGAGGTATTCGCAGATGGCGAGGCTCTCGACCAGCACGCTGCCGTCATGCTCGATCAGCACCGGCACCAGGCCGGCCGGGTTGAGCGCCAGGAACTCGTCGCGCCGCTCCCACACCTTTTCCACCACCAGTTCGCAATCGAGCCCCTTTTCCTTCAACAGGATGCGGACCTTGCGGCAGAACGGGGAGAGCCAGAAATGATACAGCTTGCGCATGGCGCCGGAGGGTAGCAAAAGCCGCCGCGGCGCAAAAGATTCGGGGGCGTAAATTACGGATCAAATTCCGGCAAATTCCGCACTTCCCGATAGAGTGGCGCGAAGTCCGGTTCGGTCGCCCGCATCAATTGCTCGAACGAGGATATGACGAAATACGTCGTCTGGTAGCGGTCGATATGGTAGCGCGTGCGCAGGATGCGCTTGAGGTCGAAGGGGCGCCGGGTCGGCACTGGCGAGTCCAGGCTGTAGAGCACCTCGCCATGGGAGGAGAGTATCCCGGCGCCATGGATGCGCGGGCCGTCGCCGGCATCAATCAGGCCGAATTCCACCGTGTACCAGTAGAGCCGGGCGATCATGTCCAGCGCGCCGAGCTTTTCCGCCTTCAGGCCGCCTTCGCCATAGGCCTGCATGTAATCGGCGAAAATCGGGTGGCTGAGCAGCGGCACATGGCCGAACAGGTCATGGAACAGGTCCGGCTCCTGCAGGTAATCCAGCTTGTCGCGCGGCCTGAGCCACCAAGTGACCGGGAAACGCCGCGCCGCCAGGTGGCGAAAGAAAGTGGCGTCATCCAGAAAGCCATCCACCGGGGCCAGCCGCCAGCCGGTGACGCGCTCCAGCCGGTCGGAAACCCGCTCCAGTTCCGGCACCGCATCCGGCGAGAGGCCGAGACTTTGCAGGCCAGCGAGGAATTCCGGGCAGGCGCGGCCCTGCACCAGCCGGCTCTGGCGCTCGAACAGCAGCCGCCAGACGGCGCGGCTTTCGGCATCCTGCTGGGTGTGGCGGTCGAGTAGGGCGAGCATGGCAGCCTCCTGATGCTGCCCGAGGATACGCCCGGATTGCCGCTATTTCCGTGCGATCTGCCCGGATTAATTGCCATTAATGCATGATACTTGCAGGTAAATCACATTTTTTGCATGATTACATCATGACCGAGCTGGATGCCGCCGATCTCCGCCTGCTTGCCGCCCTGCAGCGCCAAGGCCGCGCCAGCAATATCGTGCTGGGCGAGGCCATCGGCGCCAGCGCGAGCCAGGTCAGTCGCCGGCTGGCCCGGCTGGAGGAAGCCGGGGTGATCGAGGGCTATGCCGCCTTGCTGAAACCCGAAGCCGTGGGGCTGACGGTGATGGCGGTGTCGCTGGTCTCGCTGGAGCGCCACGCCGAGGCGGTGGTGCATGATTTCGAGGCCTTCGTGGCGGCGGCGCCGGAAATCCTCGATTGCTATGCCATCACCGGGGAGGCCGATTTCGTGCTGCGCGTGGTGGTGGCCGACCTCTCCGCCCTTGCCGACCTGATCAGCCGGCGGCTGCTGCGGCTGGCCGGCATCCGCAGCGTCCGCTCCAGCATCGTGCTGCAGCGGATCAAGCAGACGCCCGTATTGCCGTTACGCGCTTAGGAATTCCGGTGTTGCCGAGCCGGCGAGCAGTTCGATCAGCCCGGTCATCGCCGCGCGCACGCGCTCGAAACCGGCATTGCGCTCGATCTTCTGCTCATCCATGTAGAGATCACGGTTGATCTCGATCTGCAGCGTGTGAAAACCCGCCTCGCGCCGCGTGTAATGCTGCGTGATGAAACCACCGGCATAGGGCTTGTTGCGCGCCACGCCGAAACCACGCTCGCGCAGGTAAGCCTCGACGCGGTCGACCAGGCGGCCGGGGCAGGACACGCCATGGAAATCGCCCAGCACCATGTCGGCGCGGCGCTGGCCATGGTCCGGCATGTTGGCGCCGCCGACGCTCGGCATGGAATGGCAATCCAGCAGCAGGGCGGCACCGGCGGAGTCGTGGGCGGCATCAAGCAACTGCCGCAATGCGCCATGATACGGCCGCCACAGGGTCTCGACGCGGCGCTCGGCTTCCGAGAAGGGCAGCTTGTCGCGATAGATTTCCTGGCCGCCGGCCACCACCTTGGCAATGGTGCCAAGACCGGCGGAAATCTTGCTGGAGCGGGTGGTGACATGGCCCGGCAGCGGATCGGAGAACATCGCCGGGTCGAGCTCATACGGCTCGCGGTTGGGATCGCAATAGGCGCGCGGGAACAGGGCCTCCAGCAGCGGCGCACCGAGGCCTGGCGCCGCATTCACCAGTTCATGTACGAAGGCATCCTCGGATTTGCGCAAAGTGACCGGGTCCAGCCGGCTCATATCGCGGAAATCCGCCGGATATTCCGCACCGCTATGGGGCGAGGAGACCACCAGGCCGCTGCGTTTGCCCTGCGGCTGGGTCAGCCGGATCGGCGGGTCGACAGGGGCCGTGTAGGTGGCGGGGGCAAACGGCGCGGCAGCGGACATATGAAGCTTTCAAGCTCGGAAAACGGGGCGGCTGGCTTAAGTATATGAGCGGATTATGGTCAGGCGCGAGACGCTTGCCAACCGCCGCCGCAGCCGATAAAAGCAGCCACCCGCACGGCCCAGGCCGGCAGCGGCGGCAGCGTGGCATGGGCGGTTAGCTCAGCGGTAGAGCACTACCTTGACATGGTAGGGGTCACAAGTTCGATCCTTGTACCGCCCACCACGCAACTCCCTTTCCCGGTTCAGAAATTTCCTCGCAAGACGGCGCTTTCCGGCACCGGCGTTAACCAATTGCTTGCCATTTCCCGCCATCCTGCAGCGGGTACCCGGAGCAATTTCCGCGCGCAACACAGCGCCGTGGCCGGGCAGCCCATATGGTGCGGCCAGGATGATGCCGCCAGTTGGCGCAAGGCGGGGCGATGGAATTCCGGAACTACATGAGCGGCAGCTTCTTCGCCATCAACGATGCGCCGACCTTCGGCATGCATATGAAGAAGGCGCTGAAGGAGGTGAAGTTCGGCGGCATCTTCGCCAGCGACAACCTGATCACCTTCTCCAAGAATCTCAGTTTCCTCGGTGATACCAAATTCATGGCTGCCGTGGAGCGCCACGTGAACACCGATATCGAACGCGCCATCCTATGGCGGCAATATATCGTGGCCTGGGCGGCGCGCCAGGGCATGAAGCTGGAAGGCGATTTCGTTGAATGCGCCTGCTACAAGGGCACCACGGCGCGCATCGTCTGCGACTACCTGGATTTTGGCGCCTCCAGCAAGCATTACTATCTCTATGACCTGTTCGAGCATGATCCGAGCATGCCGCATCATGCGATGACCGAGCATAGCAAGGATCTCTACGCCAAGACCAAGGCACGTTTCGCCGAGTTCAAGAATGTCACGGTAACGCAGGGCGCGGTGCCGGAGGTGCTGCACCAGGTGGCGCCGGAAAAGATCGCCTTCCTGCATATCGACCTCAACAATGCCGATGCCGAGATCGGTGCGCTGGAACTGTTGTTCGATCGCCTGGTGCCGGGCGGCATCATGATCCTGGATGACTATGGCTGGATCTTCTATCACCCGCAGAAGACCGCAGAGGATCCCTGGCTTGAGAAACGCGGCTATCATGTGCTGGAGTTGCCGACTGGCCAGGGCATGGTGATCAAATGATCGAAGCCGACTACCGCAACTTCCTGGGCACGATCTTCTTCGCCGTGAAGGACAAGGACGCCTTCTCGCGCGCGCTGCGCGACCTGCTGGCCGAGGTCAAGCTCGGCGGCATCTTCACTGGCGACAACCTGATCACGCTATCCAAGACCATGGGATTTCTCGACGACGCTAAACTGATGGATGCGGTGAAGCGCCATGTCGACAACAACACCGAGCGCAGCATCTTGTGGCGCCAGGCAGTGGTCGCCTGGGCAGCCCATGAGGGCCTGCGACGCGAAGGCGATTTCGTCGAATGCGCCTGCTACAAGGGCACCACGGCGCGCATCGTCTGCGATTACCTCGATTTCGCCTCGCTCGACCGGCATTACTATCTCTACGATCTGTTCGAGCATGATCCGAGCATGCCGCATCATTCGATGACCGAGCATAGCAAGGAACTCTACGCCAAGACCAAAGAGCGCTTCGCCGCGTTTCCCAATGTCACGGTGACTCAAGGGGCGGTGCCGGAAATCCTGCACAAGGTGGCGCCCGAGAAGATCGCTTTCCTGCATATCGACCTCAACAACGCGGATGCCGAGATCGGTGCGCTGGAAATGCTGTTCGACCGCATGAGCCCCGGTGCCATCCTGATCCTGGATGATTTCGGCTGGATCTTCTATCAGGCGCAGCACAAGGCCGAGGTCGCCTGGATGGAAAAGCGCGGCTACCGCATTCTGGAATTGCCCACCGGCCAGGGCATGGTTATCAAGTAGGGCACGGCAATAAAGTAAGGTAGGGTGATCACGTAATGGCCATTGCCGACCGTCAGCTCCGCGCCCTGCTCCGCAGCGGCTCCGCCCGCGTCTTCGATCTGCAAGGCATCACCCGCACCTTGCAGAAACGCCCCGGCCTGCCGCCGCCGAAGCCGTTCTTCAAGAACCGCAATGCCAACCGGCTGCTGATCCTGAAATACACCCCCTCGGCAGCCGAGCGGCAGGCATTGCGCAGCGAACGCGCGGTGCAGACGAAACTGTATCTGCCGTTCAACGACCAGAATATCGAGGAGGGCGGCAAGACCATCCTGCTCACCGACCTCAAGCTGGAACAGGCGCTGGAGGAACAGCTCGCGCTCTCGCCACAGCATGATGCCGCCGCCTTCCGCCATGACCGCGCCCTGCTCGATATCCTCGATGGCCTGCCCTCGCTTGATCCGTTCCTGATGCGCGACAAGTTCGAGATCGAACAGCAGGATGTCGACAACGCCTATTTCATGTTCCCGGAAGGCGAGCTCGAGAAGATCAAGAGTTTCGTGCGCGACAAGATGGCCAAGGTGGCCGCCTTCGCTGCAGAACCGCCGGCCAAGCCGGGCATACCGCTGCCGCCCGGCAGCAAGGCGGAAACCCCGGGCAAGGAAAACGCCGTCGAGCGCCTGACCCAGAAACTCTGGGAAGCCAATGACGCATCGGCCCTGGCGCCGGTGATCCGTGCCTTCCGCATCAATCCGGCGACTGCGCCGGAGATCGTCTATTCCTGGAAGGGCACGATCTACTACGACCATGAATACAGCCGCCAGCGCACCGCCTGGCAAGGCATGCTGGAATGGCTGACCCATGAGGCGCGGCCGCGCGAGGGTGCGGTGGGCCAGGCGGCCAAGGACCTTGGCGAATTGCGTGTCGCCACCCGCGAAGTGGTGCTGAAGCATTGGCTGCGCGCCACCGAAAAGCTGAACCGCTACCGGCAATGCTTCGATGACCTGTTCCTGCACAAGAAGGACGCGGCGCCCTTCGTCGATTTCCTGCGCGGCTCGAAGGAAACCTTCTGGGATCTGGGCGACAGCCTGTCGCGCCTAAGCCACAGCCATGCGGTATGGGAGCGCGATACCGGTCGCTTCCCGCTGCGGCGGTTGCCGGCGGCACAGCTTGCCGATCTGCTCGACACGCTCTACCAGGTGAATGCCGGCTGATGAACGACGCATCCCCGAACAATCAGCCTGGCGCTGATCCCGACCTGCAGGCCAAGAGCGCCGCCTTCATGGCGGCGCTGGGGCTGCACCAGGCCGGCAAGCTGGCGGAGGCCGAGGCTGCCTATCGCGACATCCTGAAGCGCTGGCCCGGCCATATCGAGAGTTTCCACCACGTGGCGATCATCGCGCTGCAGCGCGGCGATCTGGCCCAGGCCGAGCAATTGCTGCGCCGGCTCACGCAAGCCGTGCCGCAGATGGCGGTGGCCTGGAGCAATCTCGGCGTCACTTTGCTGCGCCAGGGCCGGGCACAGGAAGCCGAAGCGGCACAACGCAAGGCGTTGGAGATCGATCCGAAATTCGCCGGCGCGATGAAGAATCTGGGCAATGCCCTGCGTGAGATGGGCGACAATGCCGGCGCCGAGGCGGAATTCCGCCGGGCCATCGCCATTGCACCTGATGCCGATGCCTATAACAACCTGGCGCTGGCGCTGCAGCCGCGCGACAGCGAAGCGGCGATTGCCGCTTTCCGCCAGGCGGTGGAGCTGGATCCGCGCCACATGAAGGCGCTGGCCAGCCTCGCCAATATGCTGCGCCTGCAGGGCCGCATCGACGAGGCGCGCGAATTCTGGGAACGCGCCATCGCCATCCGCCCGGATGTCGGGCTCCAACTGATGAACGGTCTTACCGTCAACCCGATCATCCGTTCACGCGAGAGCATCGAAGCCTCGCGCCAGCGCATCGCACAGCAGGTCGCCACGTTGCGCGAGAAGAAGCTGCGCCACCCGGCATTGGAAGAGGAAGTATTCTCCACCAACTTCTTCCTCGCCTATCACGGTCGCAACAATCGCGAACTGCACAGCGACATCGCCCGGCTTTACAGCGAAATCTGCCCCGAACTGAACTGGGTGGCGCCGCATTGCAAGAAGCCGCGCCGCGCCGGCGGCCGCATCCGCGTCGGTTTCCTGTCGCAATTCCTGCGCCGCCATTCCATCGGCCGCACCACGCGCGGCCTGATCGCCGAACTGGATCCGCTGCGTTTTGAAAGCTACGCCATCTTCGCGCCGCCGCTGATCGACGACGAGATTTCCCGCTTCATCCGCGAGGCCGCCGACCATACCCTGATCCTGCCGAAAAAACTGAGCGTCGCGCGCGAGCAGATCGCCGCATTGGAACTGGATGTGCTGTTCTTCCAGGATATCGGCATGGAGCCCTATACCTATTTCCTGGCTTTCTCGCGTCTGGCGCCGGTGCAATGTGTATCCTTCGGCCATCCCGATACCACCGGCATTCCGACCATGGACTACTTCATCTCGAACGATCTGTTCGAGGTGCCGGAAGCCGCAGCGCATTACAGCGAGAAGCTGTTCCTGCTGCACGACCTCGGCACGCTGGCCTATTACTACAAGCCGGAAACACCCGATCCGGTGAAGCCGCGCAGTGCCCTGCCGGTGCCGCAGGAAGGCCGCTTCTATCTCTGCCCGCAGCATCTGTTCAAGGTGCATCCGGATTTCGACGACCTGGTGGCCGGCATCCTGGACAAGGACAAGCAGGCGCGGGTCGGCTTCATCACCCAGGGCTCCAGCCATTGGAGCGAATTGATCCTGGAGCGGATGCGCCAGCGCATCGGCGATAAGAACATGCGCCGCCTGCACCTGATCCCGCCGCAGGAAGGCCCGGATTTCCTCAGCCTGCTGCGCGCGGCCGACGTGGTGCTGGATACCGTGCATTTCAACGGCATGAATACATCGCTGGAGGCTTTGTCGCAGAATGCCGTGGTGGTGACGCTGCCCAGCGACCAGCAGCGCGGCCGGCATACCCAGGCGATGTATCGCAAGATGGGCATCACCGACACCATCGCGCGCGATGTCGAAGATTACATCAAGATCGCCGTGCGCGTAGCCAAGGATGCCGCCTGGCGGGCCGAGTTGCAGCAGCGCATTGCTGCCAACAACCATGTGCTGTTCGAGGATGAGCGCGTGGTGCGCGAATTCGAGCGCTTCTACAGCACCGCCGTGGCAGCACTGCCGAAGAGCTAGGCTTTCAGCACTTTGCGCATCTCGGCGGCCAGGGCGCGGTCGCCATGGCGGCTTGAGCCTTCAAGCGCTGCCAGCACATTGGCGCGATCCGCCGCCGGGCGGTTCTGGCTGAACTTGAACTTGCCGCGCAGCTCCGCGATCTCGATCTCGATGCCGACGATGCCGCGCGCCAGGCCGTCGATGAAGCGGTCCGGCTGGCCGGCCACCGACCATTGTGCCGGATCCTCGTAGACCCGGCTCAGGCGATCGACCAAAGCCTTCAACTCGGCCGGCTCATGCACCAGCCGGGCCGGACCCTTGGCATGCACGGCGGCATAATTCCAGGTCGGCACCGCCGGCTGGGTTTCATACCAGCGCGGCGAGACATAGCCATGCTCACCCTGGAACACCGCCAGCGCCGGCCGCGTCTCGAGCAGCTTCCAGATCGGGTTGGCGCGCGCCACATGCGCCAGCAGGGTGCCGTTTTCGCCACGGCTGCGGTCGAGCATGAAGGGCAGGTGGCTGGCCTGCATGTCGTCGCCATCGGCGACGAATAGAATGCCGAAATCATAGCTCTCGATCAGGACCAGCATCGCCTCGCGGTCGGGCGCGGCGAAATGGGCGGGCGTGTAGAGCGAGCTGGTCATGGCAGGAGTCTCGGCAGCATGGGCAAAAGGCGGGGGCAGGAGCGGGGCTAACCGCCGCGACTAAAGCCCGCGTCCGGCCTTGCGGCAAGCGGATAATTGCATCCCGACAATCAGTGCCTGGCGGTGCCGCCTAGCGAACAATGACATCCAGGCTCTGTGCCTTGCCGGCACGGTCGATGGCGAAATTCACCACCGGATCGCCAATCTGGGCGACATCTATGCTGAACATGAAGCCGTAGAGCTGGGTCGTCGCTGGCAATTGCAGGGCCTGCACCACATCGGGCCGCGCCTGGGTGGGGCGACCACGCGCGACAACCTTGCCCTTGGCGATGATGATCACTTCCGCCGCCGGTGCCTTTGCCTCGATATCGGCGGCCCAGCCGCGCACTTCCACCTTGTCGCCCTTGCGCTCGGCGCTCTCGAAATAGCCCCGGATGGCGGCTGACGTCGGCACCTGCTTGCCATCCTTGTCCAGCAGGCAATAGCCGCAGAAACCATAGGCGGTATCCGGTACCGGCTGCGCCAGTTCGGCCAGCGGCGGCGGTCGGCTGTCGCGGGCGCCGAAGCCGAATTTCGGCATCTTGGCGCCACAAGCGGTAAGCAGCAGCGGCAGCAGCAGAAACAGGGCAACACGGTCGAGACGCATGATCACATGGCTTTCACCGCCGGCGGTGCGGCGTCGAGGTTGGCTTCGATGAAGGCGGCCAGTTCGCCAAGCGTGAGTTCCTGGCGCGGCTTGCCACCGGGCAGCAGCAGGCTCTCATACATGATCTTGCGGCCCACGGACTGGGTCATCAATGCCAGCAGGTTGAGCAGGTCGATGGAGGTGAGGTCCAGCTCGGCGCGCATCCGGGTATCGGCGCTCATCCAGTCAGGGTCCAGGTCCTGCCGCACCTGGATGAGATTGTGCTTGATGATGTCCAGAACCGCCATGGCTGTCTCCACTGCTGATCATGCTATGCCGCGATGGCGGCGGCAAGCTTCTGCGCCAGCCGTTCGGCAACGGCGGCATCAAGGCGGCACAAGGCCGCGTAACAATCGGGATGGTCGAGCAGCCGCACGGTCACGGTCTCGCCGGCCACGCTGAGCGCCAGCAGGTCCGGTGCCGGCTGCTCGGGCAGGATTTCAAAGCGCGTCGGCGCACCCATCAGGCCGGTGCCGATGGCCTTGGCCGCCGCTTCCTTGGCGCACCACAGCAAAGCCTGCCCATGGCGTGCCAGGGCCTGGGTTTCGGCTGGTGTGAAAGCCAGGCCGGAATCGAGCAGCCGCGTGGCACCGGCGGCGCGCGGCTCGATATCGATGCCGACGCGCCAGCCCGGCTCAGTAGCGGCGGCGGCGGCAAAGCCGGCGCAATGGCTGACCGAGCAAGGCCAGGCCGCCTCGCCCTGCAACAGCCGCGTGCCGCCGGATTCGTCGCCGGCGACTTCCAGATCGGCGACATCATGCTCGCCGCCAATCAGCGCAACACCGGCCTCTTTCGCCGCCAGACGGCCGAGCAGCCATTCGCGCTGGCGCGCGCCGATCCCCGGCAGGGCGCGGAAAAGCGCCGTCTCATTCTGCCGCAACGACACAGCTGCCAGCACGCGCAGCCAGATCTTGTGGCTCGCCTCGAGGAAGCCCGGCGCGAAATCACTCAAGATACAGGCCGCCAGTCCCGGCTCGGCATGGAGCGGTGCCGCCAGCGGCTCCGGCTTCTGGCCGGGGAAGAACAGCCGCTCCCAGCGCCGCGACCAATCGAAGAAATGCCCGCGCAGGCCCTCGATCCGTACCGCGACGCGGCCCGCCGCATCGAGGTAATCCAGCGCACCGATCATGCCGCCGGGCGCAGGTCGGTGGCGCGCAACACAACCCATGGCACTGCCGGCGGCGGCCGGCGCGGCATGGAAGCTCAAGGAATCGATGCCATAGGGAAACAGACCGAAGACGCGCTCGGTGGTGACTTTCTCATGCAGCGCCAGGATCTGCCCGGCGGAATCGAGCAGCGGCCCCGGCACGCAGAGGCGCGGCTGCTTCTGCTCATTGAACAGGTGGTCCTGTGGCGGCACGGTGAGCGCCAGCGCGATGCCATCGGGTGCGATGCTGAGCATACGCTCCAGCGACGAGAAGCCCGGGCCATGGAACAGCTTGTCGCGGAATTCGGCAGCCGTAAGCATGCCGGCGGGCGGTGGCGCGGCACCGGGCAGGGATAGCGGCGCCGGTGCCGGCAGATAGCCGGGACCGAGATCGACGATGCAGTCGAAGGCGAGCAAAGCGGCGCCGGGTTCGCCTTCGCTTAAAGCAACGGCGAAGCGCCGCTCCTGCCGCGCCTTGGCCGGCAATGGGCTGACGCGGAGCTGGATATCGATGGCGCCGTCATCGGCGGCAAGCCAGCGATGGCCGCGCACCTGCTCGATGCGCCGCACCACCAGGCCGGCGCCACCGCCACTTTCCGCTGCCACGCGACTGGCGGCGGCAGCGGCAATCTCCAGCGACATGAACAGCGGCAGCACGGCCAGGCCGATATCCGCCGGCTGTTGCCGGCTGCGGCGCCAGCCGAACACATGGTCGCGCAGGAACGTCTGCTGCGCCGGCGTCAGGCGCAGCCGCGCCTGCCAGGCATCACCATGCCGCTCGATACCGAGCAGGCCATATTGCGCCAAAGCATCAATGCCGGGAAGCGCATCCACGCCCGGTGCAGCCTGCTGCGGCTGCGCCGCCACGCCAGATTCCTGTTGCAGCTTCGCCGCCACAGCAGCGAATACCCGGGTTTCGCGCTGCAGGAAATCCTGCATCAGCCGCATATGCTGCTGCACGATGCGGGGATCGATGTGGCGCGCTGGCTGCTGCGGCGGCGCAGCCTGCTGCGCTACAGGCTGCGGCTGCGGTTGCAGTGCGGGCACGGGATAGAGCGCGGCGATGCTGTCGATGGCGCCAAGCACGAAAAGCTGTGCCAGGCTACGCAGGGGTGTGCTGACATCGGGGCGGCTATCCTGATCCAGCGCCAGGGCGACATGGTCGCGGTCACGCAAGGTGTCGCGCACGAAACCGGCCAGCCGGCCGCCGGGGCCGACATCGACAAAGACCCGCAGGCCATCCTCATACATGCGCGCGATGGCCTCGCCGAAACGCACCGGCGCCGACCATTGCCCGCTGGCCACCTGCACGATTTCCGGCTTGGTCTCGGGGAAGCGCGACGTGGTGAGCCCGCTGTAGAGCGGGATGCGGCCAGGGCCCAGATCGAGCAAGCCGTAATCGCCGAGGAATTGTTCGGCAATCGGTGCGAAAAGCGGCGTGTGATAAGGCTGGGAGATCGGTAGCGGCAGGCATATCACGCCGGCATCGCGCAGCCGCTGCAGGGCTGCTTCCAATGCGGCGCCGCGGCCCCAGATCACTTTCTGCTGCGGACAGTTATCCATGGTGACATGCAGTTCCGGCCCGAGCAGGGAGGCGAAACTCTCCGCATCCATGCCCTGCGGCAGCGCCAGGGCATGGCATTGCCCGGCGATGCGTTCGCCGGAACGGTCGGAACTGGAAAACAACACACTCATATAGGCCAGGGTGTTGAACACGCCCTTGCGCGTGCTGGTGCGCAGCACGCCGGAAGCGACCAGCGCCGCATTCTCGCCATTGCTGTGGCCGAGCATGGCGGCGGGCTTGAGCCCGAGGCTTTGCAGGAAATCGGTGCCGGCCAGCGCCGCGATCAGCGCCGCGAGGCCGCCACCGGAAAGCCCGTGCAGCGCCTTCTGCTCCGCCGAGCCTTCGTCATGCGGCTGGAACAGCAGCCGGCTCGGCAGGAAGGGCAGATGCGGCGGATAGGCGCCATCGAGCATGTCGAACCAGCCGCGCAAGCCGGGCAGGCAGCGGATGGCATCGCGCAGCATGCCGGCATATTGCGTGCCCTGGCCGGGATAGAGCAAAGCCACCTGGTTGGCCGCTGCCTGGTTCTGGGCGAAATAGATGCCGGCGGGATGGCTGATGCGCGGCTTGTCGCTGGATTTCAGCAGCTTCTCGGCCTGCGCCAGGCGGGTATCGAGTTCGGCGCGCGAGGCGGCGACGATGGCTAGCCGCGCCTTGCCGGAGAGCGGACGCAAGGCACAGCGTGCGGCGATTTCCGTCAGTGTATCGCCGCTCATCGCCTTCAGGGCGCCGAGCTGCCTCAGCAGAGCCTCGCGGTCAGGCGCCGAGAGCACCACCAGTTCGGCCCGCCAGCCGCGCCGGAGCGGCAGCCGCTCGGCGGCGCTGTTGGCTTCTTCCAGATGCAGCACCTGCCGGCCGCCTTCGGCCTGCCAGCATAACGCAGCGCGGCGCGGCGCTTCGCCACCATGAATCCAGGGCAGCGGCTCGGCCTGGGCGGCATGGCGCGGCAGCGGGTAGCTGGCATCGCTCCGGCGCGGCGGCAATTCGCGGTCATGCAAGGCCAGCAGCAGGTCGCGACAGGCTTCGAGCGGCGACGCCTCGGCGGCGCGCTCCTCAACCAGCCAGCAGGCACTGCGCGGCGGCGGCACCTCGATTTGCGGCCAGCCAGCCCCAAGCCGCAGCAGCAGGCCGCATTGCGCCGCCGCCGGCATCTCGCCATCGAGCGACAGCCGCGCGATGCTGTCGGCTGCCTGGTCCGGATCGAGCCGCAGCTTTACTGCCGGTTCACCAGCCAGGATCAGCAGCGCCGGCGCAGTGTTGATTGCCTGGCGCAAGGCATCGGTGAAATCCGCTGCCGAACTGGCATGAAACACCGGCAGGGCCGGTGCCGCACCAGCCTGGATCAAGGCTATCCAGGCTTCCTGCTTCATGCCTTGCGGATCACCACTTCGAAGCCGATGGCGCCGACGCCTTCGCTTGAGGTGTGGATGGAACTGGTCTGGCCGAGGCCGGCGCGCTCAAGCAACGCCGCCATCTCGGCTGGCGTCAGCTTCTCTTCCAGCGTCGTCGGGCCATAGCCGACGGCGGCCCGCATCTTGTTGAAGGCGGTGAGTACCTTTTCCGGCATGTCGCGGCGCACGTCATGGATCATGCCGACGCCGCCAGCTTTGAGCACGCGGTGCATTTCGCGCAAGGCCGCCACCTGATCCGGCAGATGATGGATCGTGGCACGGCTCACCACCAGGTCGAGGCTGCCATCGGCATAGGGCAGCCGGGCGGCATCGCCGAGCTGCACCGTGATCCGTGGCGCCACTTTGCCCAGCCGCTCATTCGCCGCCTGCACCATGTCGTCGAAATGCTCGATGCCGCTCAAATGCCAGGTGGCGAAGCCGGGATGCTGGCTCAGCTTTTCCAGCAGCACGCCGGTGCCGGCACCGACATCGGACAGGCTGCCGCCACTTTCGCGCGGCCGCAATGCCGCGCAGCGTTCGACGAACAGCGCGTCCCAGGGCTGGGTCGCGGTGGCGGTGTAGCGGTCGTAATCCTCTGCCGATTGCTTGTTGCGCAGGCCGGTATCCAGCATCGCCGTTCTCCTCAGAGCCAACCTTTAGGAACCATGTCAAGATACTTGCGCGCCGTGGCCGAGGTGACGCCGAAGGGCGGGCGGGCGCGGCGTTCGATGATATGCGCCAGCATGCCGATGGTGCGGCCCATCATGGCGATGCCGGCGGCGGCACCCGGATCGCGGATGCCGGCCATGGCGAAAGCCGTGCCGGTGGCGAAATCGACATTCGGCTTCAGCTTGTGTTCGGCCAGCATGACGGCACAGGCAGCCTCGAACAACTCCAGGGCCGGATGCGCCAGGCCAAGTTCGGCGGCGCGCTGGCGCAGACGCGGCGGGCGGGGGTCTTCCAGGAACAGCGGATGGCCGAAACCGCCGATGCGCATGCCCTTGGCCAGCACGGCATCGATCACGCCCTTGATGCGTTGCTCCGGCGTGCCCTGGGGCAGCGCCAGCGCCGCCATGATCATGCCGGTGGCCTGCTCACAGGCGCCGATATGCATCGGCCCTGCCGCACCGAAGCCGGCGGCGAGTGCATGATAGACCGGCACACCGGTGCCGATGGAAATGCGCGGGATCATGATGCTGGGCGGCACATAGCCGAAGCCACCGATCCAGGTGACCAGCGCATCATCGAAGAAAATGCGCGCGGCCGGCGAGGGCGGCGGCGCATCGGCAACGGCGGCCAGCGCACGATCAACGAAACCGCCTGCCTGCGGCGGCTGCCAGTCTTTCGCCAGTTTCGTGCCGGGCTTATGCCGGCGCCAGGCAGCAAGCAGGGCCGGTATCGTCGCCGTCACCGCCAGGCCTTCCGCCGCATCGGCGGGCAGGAAATCCATGCCGGCAAAAGCTTGCTTGGCAGCGGCCTTGTCAAAGCCCATCAGGCCGGCGGTGACGGCCTGCGCCATGCCGGCGCCACTTTCCGCCGCCAGGGCGGCCAAGCGAAAAGCCGGATGCTCTGCCACGATGCTGCCAAGCCAGCCAGCAAGCGCCGCATCCAGAATTGCCAAAGACTCAGGCGCAGCACGCTCGCCGGTAAGCGTGAAGGGAATGCTGCCGATGAAATCGATGCCGCCAATCAGATCGGTGAGCGAAGTGCCGCGAATCTCGAGCTTCTCCGGCTCCAGCGACACCCCATCAATATCTGTCCCGTGATAACGCATACCCGCTCCCTAGACTGCTTCTGCCGGTTTGGCTTCTTCTTGCACGACTGGCGCCTTGGCGCCGAACAGCCGGTTGACCTTCTGCGACAGGGTTTCGAACAGCAGGAACAGCACCGGCGTGACATAGAGCGTCACCACCTGCGACACCAGCAGACCGCCGACCACGGCGAGGCCAAGCGGCTGGCGCAATTCGGCGCCGGCGCCGGTGCCCATGGCAATCGGCACCGCGCCGAGGATGGCGGCAAGCGTGGTCATCATGATCGGGCGGAAACGCAGCAGGCAGGCCTCGCGCACCGCTGCATGCGGATCGGTGACGCCTTCGGCTTTGCGCTGCAACGCGAAGTCGACGATCATGATGGCGTTCTTTTTCACAATGCCGATCAGCATAAGAATACCGATCATGCCGATCACATCCAGCGGGCGATGAAACAGCGCCAGCGTGCCCACGGCACCCAGCGCCGCCGAGGGCAGGCCGGCCAGGATGGTCACCGGATGGATCAGGCTTTCATAGAGAATGCCGAGAATGACATAAACCGCGAAGAGCGCGGCGAGCAGCAGCAGGCCCTCGCCGCTCATGCCGGCGGCAAAGGCCTTGGCATCGCCGCCAAGATCCAGCGTGATGCCGGCGGGAATGTCGATCTCGTTGCGCAGCCGCTCGATCTCCGACACCGCATGGCTTAAGGGCGTTGCATCGGAAAGGTTGAAGGACAGCGTGATCACCGGCAATTCGCCCAAGTGAGCCACCAAAGCAGCGCCGCCCGAGACCACGACGCGGCCGAAGCTTGAGAGCGGCACCTGCTTGCCATCCGACGAGCGCACGGTGAGATTCTCGATATCCTCGGGGCGCGTGCGGTGTTCCGGCTTCAATTCCAGGATCACCTTGTAGCTGCTGGCCGAGGTGTAGATGCTGGCGGCCTGAGCACCACCAAACGCCGTGTAGAGCGTCTGGCGCAGCACATCGGCGGTGACGCCGAGATTGGTCATGCGCTGCACATTCGGCGTGAACACCAGACGCGGCGTGTTCTGGTCGGAATCGGACGACAGGTCGAGATAGATTTTCTCGGCCTTCATGCGGTCCTCAAGCTTGGTCGCCCATTGCTGCACCTCGTCGATATCGGTGCCTTGCAGGTTGACCTGATACTTCGCCTTGCTCACCCGGGCGCTGGTCTGTAGCGACTGCACCGGCTGGAAATAGATCATCAGGCCCGGCACCGCCGCCGTGCTGGTGCGCAGATCGTCGATCACCTCCAGCACGGTCTTGTGGCGCGGCTCCGGCCGCTTGCGCAACTGCACGAACAAGCGTCCCGAGGAGAGCGAGGAATTGATCTCGTTGACGCCGATGATCGAGGTGACCTTGACCACATCGGGATGCTTGGAGATGATCGCGGCTGCTTCCTGCTGCATCTGCAGCATGGCGCCATAGGAAATATCGCTGCGGCTTTCGGTGGTGGCGGAGATATAGCCGGTGTCTTCCGTGGGGAAGAAGCCCTTCGGGATCTTCGCCATCATGTAGCCGGTGGCGACGAAGGAGCTGATCATCAGCAGCATCACCAGCGCCGGGTGGCGCAGACCGAAATCCAGGGTGACGCGGTAACCGGCCAGCAGGCCATCGAACAAGCCATCCATGATGCGGTCGAACAGCAGTGGCTTGGCACGCTGCTTTTCCGGCCGCAGCCAATAGGCGGCAAGGCAGGGCGTCAGGGTTACCGAGATGATGCCGGAGAACAGGATGGCGAGCGAAATGGTGACGCCGAATTCGTGAAACAGCTTGCCTACCGTGCCGCCCATGAACACCACCGGTACGAATACCATGATCAGCGACATCGTGATCGAGATGATGGTGAAGCCGACCTCGCGGGCGCCCTCGATGGCGGCCTGCATCGGCCTCTTGCCCTCCTCGATATGGCGCATCACGTTCTCGACCATGACGATGGCATCATCGACCACGAAGCCGATGGAGAGCGTGAGCGCCAGCAGCGAGATATTGTTTAGGCTGAAGCCCATCGCCCACATGGTCATGAAAGTGGCGACCAGGGTCACCGGCAGGGCAACAGCCGGCACCAGGGTGGCCGTGAGGCGCTTGAGAAACAGAAAGATCACCAGCACCACCAGGCCGATGGTGAGCGCGAGCGTGAATTGCACATCGGCGACGCTGTCGCGCACCGACGTGGTCTGGTCGAACAATTCCTCTATCTTTACGCCGGCAGGAACGCGGGTGCCGAGTGTGTGTACCGCTTTGCGCACCTCGTCCACCACCGCCACGGCGTTGGAAGTCGGCTGGCGCTGCACTGCCAGCAGAATCACCTTCTTGTCGCCGGCGAAGGAAGCGGATTCCTGCACCTCGACGGAATCGAACAATGTCGCGACCTCGGACAACCGCACCGGCGGCTGCCCGGCGCGGTGCGCCACGATCACGTCGCGGTAGGACGAGGCATCACGCGGCTGGTTGCCGACATCAATGACAAAGGATTGCGACGGGCTTTCGATGGTGCCGGCTGGCGTGGTGGAGGATGCCGCCGCCACTGCCTGCTTGAGCTGATCGAGGCCGATGCCACGCGCCGCCAGTTCATTCGGATCAACCTGAATCCGCACGGCGAAACGCTGCGAACCAAGAATCATGATCTGCGCCACACCCGGCACCGCCGAAAGCCGTGGCACGATCACGTTCTCGGCAATGTCGTTCAACTGCACCAGGCTCTGGGTTTCCGATGTCATGGCCATGAACAGGATCGGACTCAGCGCCGGATTGAGCTTGAGATAGGTTGGCGGCGCCGGCATTTCCTTGGGCAATTGCCGCTGCGCCACCGAGAGCGCCGATTCCACATCCTGCGCGGCCGCATTGATATCGACATCGAGGCGGAACTGGATGGTGATGGAGGCGCGACCCAAGGCGGATTTCGACGAGATGGTGTCGATGCCGGGAATCGTGGCGAGCTGCCGTTCCAGCGGCGAGGTGACGGCCGATGCGATCACTTCCGCCGAGGCGCCGGGCAAAGCGGCCGATACCGAGATTACCGGCAGGTCCATGCGCGGCAGGGCCGAGATCGGCAATGCGCGGTAGCCGACCCAGCCGAGGATGACCAGGGTGAGGGTCAGCAGGGCCGTCATCACCGGCCGCTCGATGAAGGGCTTGGAAATATTCATGGCGTCACGCCGTTCTGAATCATTGGCGAATGACGATGGGCTGGCCGTCGGTCAGCCGCGACTGCCCTTCCACCACCACGCGCGCGCCCTTTTCCACGCCCTTGGCAATCAGCGCATGCGGGCCATCGACCCGCGTCACCGTCACCGGCTGCTGCCGCACCGTCTCGCCGCCATGCACCAGGTAGACATAGCGGCCATGCGGCCCGGTCTGCACCGCCACGGAGGGTACCAGCACCACGCCCCGGTCGATGCCGATGCGCAGCGTGCAATCGGTGGTCATGCCGGGCCAGAAGGTTTCATCCTCGTTGTCGAACTTTGCCGCCACCTGCACCGTGCCGGTGCTGGAATCAACGGCATTGTCGATCAGTTCGATCTGGCCCTGGATCAGCCTGCCACTGCCACTGTAACTCGAACAGTGCACAGTCGCGACATTGCTGGCGATGGCAGCGCGCAATGGCCCGATCTGGCGCTGCGGCAAGGCCATCTGCAGCTTCACCGGCTTGATCTGGTTGATCAGCACCAAGGGCTGCTGGTCGCCGGTGCGCACCAGGGCGCCGGGCGAGAGATTCATCACGCCGGTGCGGCCCGATATCGGCGCGCGCAACTGGGTGTAGGAACGCTGCACCCGCAAGGCATCAATCTGCGCCTGATCGGCGCGCACCGTATCGATGGCAGCCTGGGCCTTGGACTTGATGTCCTCGTATTTCTCGCGGCTGACGTAATCATCGCGCAGCAGGCCGGCATAGCGCTTTTCCTGCTCCACGGCAGCATCGCGCTGTGCCTGGTCGCGCTTAAGGTTGGCTTCCGCCTGGGCGATCTGGGCATCCAACTGGCGCGCATCGAGGCTGAACAAAAGCTGGTTCGCCTCCACCACGTCGCCGGGCTTGAAATGGATGCGCATGATCTCGCCATCCACATGCGGGCGGATCATCACCGTGTGATAGGCATAGACCGTGCCGATCACCTCCAGCATCTGCGGCAGGTCGGCGACATTCGCCTCCGCCACCGCGACGCTGGTGCGCGAAACCTCGGCTGGCTTGGCTGGTGCAGCCGCCGCCGTTTCCGGCTTCGCCGCCGGCTTGTGCATGTGATGGGTGTAATACCAGTAGCCGCCGGCACCGATGCCAGCCAGCACGACAATCGCCGCGATTCCCCGCCAGGCCATGCTCATTCCCCCTCGCCCCAGCCGATCCAGCGATTGCGTACGGCATCGTAATTGCGTGTCGGATCATGCAGCTCGACCGGCAGGTTCAGCGCCTTGGCGGTCAGATCGCCCGCCGCCGCCAGCACCTGATAGCTCGCCAGCACTTCATCATGCCGCGCCTGCTGCACCTGCACGCGGGCCTGGGCCAGTTCGTCATCGGCATCCAAGAGGTCCAGCGTGGTGTTGCTGCCGGCGCGCAAGCCAGCTTCGACGCCGCGCCGCGCCGTGCCCTGGGCCACCAACTGGCGGTCCAGTGCCTCGCGCGAGGCCCGCGCCGAAGCAAAGATCGCCCAGGCCTGTGCCGCGCTGCTTTCCACGCCGCGCCGCGCCGTATCGGCGGCAAAGCGGCGCTGCAGCAGCAGCTTGGAGGCCTGGCGCTCCTTGGAGGAAATCATGCCGCCCTCGTAGAGTGGCATCGTCACCTGCAGCTTCACCGAGCGGCTCCAGATGCGCTCGCCGAGCGTATCTTCCTCGTAGGTGCGGGCCATCACGCCGACCAGGTCGACCGAAGGCATCCGGGCGCCGCGCGCCACATCGATATCCTTGCGCGCCGCCGCTTCGGCGCTAGTCGCTGCCAGCACATTCGGATTGCCGCGCGCCGCCGCTACCAGTTCCTCGGGCGACTTGTAGGGCAGCAGGGCATTCGGCGGCAAAGTCGGATTAGCCGGGTATTCACCGATGACCTGCCGATAGATTTCCCGCGCCGCATTATGCTTGCCTTCATAGCTGATGCGGTTGGCCTGTGCCTGGGCAAGCCGCGCCTCGGCCTGGGCGACATCGGTGCCGGCGGCGGCGCCCTGGTTGCGGCGGCCTTGTGTTGAAATCAGGGTCTGGCGCAACACGCCCTCGTGCTCGCGGTAGACATCCACCACCGCCTTGGCCAGCGACACGTCGATATAGGCCTGCACCGCCGAGAGCAGCACATTCTGCTCCACGGCGATGAGCTGATGCCGCCCGGCCTGCACCTGCAATTCGGCGGATTCGGTCTGCGCCTCCAGCCTGCCGCCGCGATAGAGCGGCTGCGTCGCCTGCAAGGCCAGTTCGTTGGGGTCGAGATTGGCGCGGCCCTTGGTGACGCGGTTGTTGCTCTTGACCTTGACGCGCTCCTGCTCCTTGCCGTTCTCACCATAGAAGGCGATGGTCGGGCGCCAGCCGGCCAGCGCCTGCGGCACCAGTTCGTCGGTCGCCTCCTGGCGGGCACGTTCACCAAGCAATTGCGGGTTGTGGCGATAGGCCTGCGCCAGCGCCTCGGGCAAGGTTTGCGCCGATACCGCCTGAGGCGCCAGCAGTATTGAGAGCAACAGCAGACTGGAACGCTTCATGCCGCTTCCGCCTCCCCGACGATCTGATACGTGTCTTCGAACACAAAGCCGACATTGTGGAAAAGCTTCACGCCGTAATCGAGCGCGACGCGCGGGTGGAAATCCGGGAACACGATCCGCAGCTTGCCCTGTTCCGATTCCGGTGCCGCCGGATGCGGCGCGGCATCGCGCGCGGCGATGAAGAAATCGCGCACCAAGCCGCGTTCGCCGATCCAGGCGCCGCCATTGAGATGCTTGTATTCGGATTGCGCGGCACCGGGCAGGCCGAGTTCGAAGCCGGAAAGATCCGGTGCATTCGGCCAGCTCATCTGGCAGGCGCCGAACACCATGCCGGTGCCGGTGGGAAACTCAGCCAGCAGGCGATCGACCAGCAATTCCGGGTCGCCGGCCAGAATGGCATCGCGGGAATCGGCGCAGAGCACATAGTCGGTTTCGACCTGCTCCAGTGCTTCCAGGATTGCCAGCGGCTTATGCTCGGCATTGTTCCAGACCGGGAATTGCCGCCCGGCGACAATATAGGGAATACCGAGCCGCTCGACGCTGCTCTCGAACAGGCCCATCGCTTCATGGCCGTTATTGCAGGTGATGATGGTGACGCGCGGGCGCGGCCCCAGTTGCTGCGGCGCTTGCGCGAACACCCAGTCGCGCAGCTTGGGCCAGACCGGCTTGTAATCGTGATACCCTTGAGCATGGAAGATCAGCGGCTCGGAGCCGAATTTCATGTTGCGCAGCCGGCTTGCCTGCATCACGCCGCCTCTTTCAATGCAAAGGAAGGTTCGCCGATCCGCACCAGGATGGAGCGCGGCCCGCCATCGGTGTCGCGCCGGCCATGCAGAATGCGGCGGTTGTCGATCATTGCGATATCGCCTTGCTGCCAGGCAATGCGCCGCGTCAGCCGCTCCGATACTGCCTGCACATCGGAAAGCACCTCGGGCGGCAGGGGCGAGCCATCCTCGGCGCGCACCACGATGGGGCAATCGGGACTGCGCAAGCCGGGCAGATTCTGCTTCGCCCAGCCATTCTTGAACACCAGCTCGGCGATATGGATGAACAGCAGGTTGTTGATGAACACCGTGCGGCCGCCGACTTCGCGCAAGGCCGAGCAGGTGAATTCGGTGCGCAGCACCTTGGCCTCGGCATCGAAGCGCATCACCAGATCGGCCTCGGCGCAGAAGCGTTCGGCTTCCGCCAAGTCATCGGTCATGAAGGTGGCCTGCCAGTCACCATCCACCAGGGCGCGGACATACTTGATGCGATTGTGGCGGAAGAAATCCTGGCTCGCGGGTTTAAGCTGGGCGAAAACTTCAGCGCCATCGGCCAGCGTGGTTTCGCCATCGCGGGCCGGTGGCAGATCGGCATAGAACCAGATCAGGCCCGGCGGCTGGCGCAGGTAATACATCTCGCCATGCAGCGGGATGCCGAATTTCTGCGTATGGCCGGTGGTGGTCATCAGCGTCGGCATGCCATCCACCGACTGGCGGTCGAGCGCCGCGAAACGCAGGCCGCCGCCACGGTAGTTGGAGAATTCAGCCGTCAGGCGGTCGGAGAAGCTGACGAAATCCTGTTTCGATTCCTCGCGGCCCTTCGATGTGAACCCGCGCAGCAGCAGCACGCCATGGCGCTCGAACAACGCCGCCACTTCCGCCGTCGCAAGATCACTCAAGCGCCGCCCGTTGCCTTCCAACAGCAGGCCGATATCGCCATCGACCGGCCGCACCTCCGCTAAGTCGATCCGCATGATTTCACTCCCCCTGCAACGTCCCGGCTTGCAACATTGGGCTTTCCACCCTGTTCAATGCTGCCGACTCATCAGCGAGATCGCGGTTCCAGTCGCCTTCACCGGCGATCAGTTCCACCGGACCGCTCTCGCGCAAGGCATGGCAGGCCAGCGCCACGCCGCCGGCCAGCGGGATCGGCACAATGCCGCGCTGGCGGAATTGCTCATTCACCGCCGCCGAGGCCATGCCGGTGCCGCCCCAGGGGCCCCAGTTGTAGGACACCACCTTCACCGCCGGATGAGCGGCGGTGAACCACAGGGCGGCACGGTTCAGCAGTTCGTTAGCGGCGGCATAATCGCCCTGGCCGCGATTGCCGAAACGGCCGGCAATCGAGCTGAACAGCACCAGCCGCTCCAGCTTGGCCAAGGCTGGATGCCCTAGCAGTATGGGCAAAGGCGCCACCTTGGTCTCGAACACGCGGTCGAAGGAGTCGGGCTGCTTGTCCTGGATCAGCTTGTCCTCGATCACCCCGGCGCCATGTACCAGGGTGCCGATGGCACCGAAACGCGTCTGCACATCATCCAGCAATGCCGACAATGCTGCCGGGTCTCGGGTATCGACACCGCGCACTTCCACGCGCAGGCCGGCCTGCTGCAAGGCAGCCAGCGCTTGCGCCGCCTCGCGGTCGCGCAAGATCGCTTCCGCCCGCGCGGCGATTTCAGCCGGCTTCACCGCCTGGCCTGACGCCAGGGCCTGTTCCGCCAGGCGCTTGCGCAGGGCATTGGCCTCGAGGCAATCGGGATGCGGATCGGCTTCCGGCAGGCCACGGCGGCCCAAAGCGATCAGCGTGGTGCCGGGCGCAGCGCTTGCGGCCAGCATCGCGGCGGTAATCCCGCGCACGCCGCCGGTGGCAAGGATCACGCCGCCCGGAATGGCTGCTGCGGTGGATGTACCGGCATAGGCAAAGGGCTGCGCCTCGAATACGGTGCGGCCAAGCGGGGCATAGCCGACCTCGACGCGGCCCGGCTCGAAGGCGAGTTCGGCAAGCAGGATGTCCGCAAGCCGCGCCGCCGCCATGTCCGGCGCGAAATCCAGCGCGCGGGCAGCGATGGCGGGATGTTCGATGGCCAGCGTATTGAGGAAGCCGAGCGCGGCGCCGGCGCTGCAGGCAGCCAGGCTTGCCGGCGCGGCGGCGCCGAAATCACTGCGGCCGAAACAGCCGCCCAGGCTGGAACAGGCGAAGACGCGGCTTTTCACCGGATGCGGCGCGGCGAGGTCTTCCAGCACAAGCTGCACCGCGCGGTAGAGTGCCTTCACGCCGCGCGCATTGGCCTCGCTCCATGCCATATCTTCGGGGATGCTGAAGCCGGAAAGCTGCACCAGGCCGCGCACCGGGCCATGTTCGGCGCGGGCGGCGCGGATCGCTTCCGCCTGCGCCGCCGGCTCCTCGGGCAGCACCGCCACCACCAGGCCACGCGAAGCCAGGGCGCGGGCGATTTCATGGGTAATCGCTTCTGGCCCCGGCAGCAGCAGGAACAGGCCCTTCAGCCGCCAGGGCATGTTTGCCGGTAGGGGCGCCAGGCGCGGTGCCATGGCGAAGGCCGGGCAGCTATCAATAGCGGGTGCCGTGGAGGAAGATTGAGCCGCGTCCGCCGGCACCGGCACGGACGCGGCAACATCGGCGGCGACATCCTTGGCGCCGCCGGATTCATCCTCAAGCGCGGCCAGGATCGCCTCCACCCATTGCCGCAGCACCTTGACCCGCGCGGTGCGTTCGGCCCCGGCGCGGAAACGCTGCGAAGCCGGCGGCGGCAGGGCCGCCAGCACGCGCTCGATCATCTCCAGCCGCTTGATCGAGTCGACGCCCAGTTCGGCCTCGATATCCTGCTCCAGGTCGATCATCGCCAGCGGATAGCCGGTACGCTCGCTGACGATGTCGCGCAGCAAGGCCTCGGCGCCGCTCTTATCCAGGCGCGGCGCGGCGGCAGCAACTGGGGCAGCAGCAACGGGAGCAGCGGCAACAGGCGCGGGCGCAGCCATCGCCACAGGGGCCGGCACAGGAGCGGGCATCGCTGCCGGCAGTACCGGCATCGGCGCGGGCGCAGCGTAAGGTATCGGTGCTGCCGGCTGGCCGCCGAGCATCAGGTTCATCACCTGCTCCTGGGTCTGCAGGAACTGGCGCATCGTCGCCTGGTATTCGGCATAGGCGGCAAGCAGCTCGCTGCCGCCCCCCATGCTGCCAGCGCCAATGTTGGGCGGTCTTTCTGCTGCCATGTTGTCACCATGGTTGGTCTGGGAGGGATTGTTCTGGGAGGCAGGCATGGCGGCCGGCGAAGTGGCATCGCGCAAGGCCGGACGATGAGACTTGAACGGCGAGTCACTGCGCGCCGGGCGCACCTGCATGGCATCGATGATCCAGGTGGTGATCGCCGCTTCGCGTGTCGCCAGTTCAGCCAGGGTTTCAAGCGGGCGTGATGCCGCCTGCGGCAGCAGCCGGGCCAGGTCGAGCGGCTGGCCCTCGGCCCACAGCACCGCCAGCACGCGCAGCAAACCGCGCAGGCCGCCGCCATCATCGACATGCAGCACGCGGGCGTCGCCGTCTTTCAAAATCTGCTTGGTCAGATGCGCCAGCACGCCGCCCGGCCCGAGTTCGACGAACAGCCGCGCGCCGGCAGCAAACAGGCCGCGCACCTGGGCCACGAAATCCACCGCATCGGTCATCTGCGCAGCCAACTGCGACTTCAGCGCCAGCACGTCATCGGGGAATGGCCGGCCATCGCGGGTGGCATGCACCGCAAGGCGGGATGGCGGCTTGAGCGTTGCCGCCGCGATGGCCGCGCCGAGTGGCGCCTGGGCGTCGCGCATCAGCGGCGAATGGAAGGCACCGCCAACATTGAGCAGACGACAGGGAATGCCCTCGCCTTCCAATAGCGCCACCAGGCTTTCGATCTCGGTGCTGGCGCCCGACAGCACGATCTGCTTATCGGAATTGATATTGGCGATCACCACATTGGGGAAAGCGGCAAGACGCGGCTGCAATGCCTCGCGGCTGGCGGAAACGGCACACATGCGGCCGGCGGGTGCCGCCGCCATGGCACGGCCGCGCGCCAGCGACAGCTTGAACAAAGTGGCCCGGTCCATGGCGCCGCCAGCATAGAGCGCGGCATATTCGCCATAGGAATGGCCGGCGGCAAAAGCCGGGCGGGCGCCAAGCCGGTGCAACAGGTCGATAAGCCCAGCCTCCACCGCGCCGAGCGCGATCTGCGCCACCGCCGTGTTGGTGAGTTTCGCCGCCTGCGCCTCGCGCGCCGCACCATCGAACACCGCCGGCGGATAGATCAGGCGGCTCAGGCGGTCTGGCAGCATGTTGGCGGCCTGGGCCTCGGCGGCTTCGATGCTGGCGCGCAGTTCCGGCATGTAGACAGCGATATCGCGGCACATCTGCAGCCGCTGGCTGCCCTGGCCGGGGAACAGCAGGGCCAGCGGCATCGCGCCGGCCGCCTTGCGCGCGCCGGCCCAGGCATCCTGCGGCAGCGGCTGCGCGGCATCCTCGAGATGACGCCGGATCGCGGCAAGGCCTTCAAGCAAGGGTGCCTTGCCGGTGGCAACCAAGGTGAAGCCCCAGGCGGCGGCAGGATCGAGCCGCTCGGCCAAAGCGGCAGCGATCTCGAACAATTCGATGCTGGCGCCATCGGGTGTGTCATGCCGCGCGGCGCGTTCCAGCAAGGCGATCTCGCGCAGCAGGCCGGCTTTGTCAGCGGCAGAACCGGCGAACAGATAGGCCGGCCAGGCGGCGGCACCAGCAGTGGCGGCGCTGCCGGGATCGTATTCCTCCAGCACCGCATGGGCATTGGTGCCACCGAAGCCGAAAGCCGAGAGGCCGGCGCGGCGCGGCCGCTCATCGCCGAACCACGGCAGCGCGCCATCGCTGACATAGAGCGGCGAGTCCGCCTGGCCGATCGGCTGCAACGGTCGCTCGATGCCGGGCTGCGGCGGAATGGTGCGGTGATGCAGCGCCAGCGCCACCTTGGCCAGGCCGACGGCGCCGGCTGCCGTCTTGGCATGGCCAATCAGCGCCTTCACCGAACCAAGCGCGCAGCTCTGCGCCGCCGCACCAGCATCTTTCAGCAGGCCGCCGACGGTTTCGAGTTCGGCACGGTCGCCCACTGCCGTGCCGGTGCCATGCGCTTCGTAGAAACCGAGGCCGGCAATCGAATGCCCGGCGGCTTCATAGGCACGGCGCAACGCGCGCTTCTGGCCGATGGGACGCGGCGCGGTCATGCCCAGCCCCTTGCCGTCGCTGGAACTCGCCACCGCCTTGATCACGGCATAGATGCGGTCGCCATCGCGCTCGGCATCGATGCGGCGCTTGAGGATGAAGGCGGCAACGCCCTCGCCCAGCACGGTGCCATCGGCGCTCTGGTCGAAGGCGCGCAGCTTGCCACTTGGCGACAAGGCCGAGACGGCGGAGAAAGCGGTATAGTGATAGGGCGTCTGGGTGGTGTCGGTGCCGGCCAGCACCGCCACATTGGCACGGCCTGAGCTGAGTTCGCTCACCGCCAGCGATAGCGCCGTGATGCTGGAGGCGCAGGCGGAATCGACGGTGAAATTGGCGCCGCCGAAATCGAAGCGGTTGGCGATGCGCCCGGCCACCACGCTGGTGAGGATGCCGGGGAAAACTTCCTCACTCCAGCCCTGCGTATGGGCGCGCACCTGCGCCACCGCGGCTGCGTCGCTGACCAATGGGGCGAGCGCGCGGGCGATCAGTTCGTTGCCGAGATAGCCGCCGGCATCCTCACCGGCCACGATCACGGCGGTATGCTCGCGGTCGAAGCTACGCGTCTCATAGCCGGCATCGATCAGCGCGCGACGCACCATTTCGAGCGTGAGCAACTGCCCCGGCGCGATATCCGGCACCGCCTTGGGCGGAATGCCATAGCGCAGCGGATCGAAAGCCAGGCCATCCATGAAGCCGCCCCAGCGGCTGGAGATATGGTCCGGCTTGTTGCGCTCCGCCGAGTAGTAGAGGCGCCAATCCCATTTGTCGGCGGGGATCTCGCGGATCGCCACGTTCTTGTCCAGCACATTGCGCCAGAAGCCGTGATGGCTGGTGGCACCCGGCACATGCATCGCCATGCCGATGATGGCGATGTCGCAGGCGGCACCGCTCGATGCCGGCGCCGCGTCCTGCCCGGCCAGCGCGCCAAGCCTTGCCGCCGCGCCATCGCAGACCTCCACATGCAGCGCCGCGATGCTGCTGACCTGGCCGATCTGTGCCGCCGCCTCGCCGGCCATGAACATGCCTTCCGCCTGCTGGCGCATGGCATCCACCGCCACCAGATCCGCGCCCTGGCGCTCGACACCCTTGGCGGCAACGCGCAGGCGGCCGAGCAGCAGATCGTCCAGCGCTTCGCGCAAGGCATCGCCGCTCAGGCCTTGGCGCAGCAGACGGCGGCGTTCGGCCTGGAAGAAATCGGCGAACGGCGTGGCCAGGCAGCGATTGGCATGGCCGCGCCCGCTTTCCAGATTGCTGGTGCCGGTGGCTGCCACCACGGCCTGCTGGAAGGCCGGCGTGATGGCGCCAGTGGCGGTGATTTCCTCGGTCGCCAGATAGGCGGTGCCCATCAGGCAACCGATTTTGGCGCCGGCGGCAACCAGCGGCGCCAACGCGGCGGCGGCCATGGCGGCGGTGAGGCCATCATGCACGCCGCCAGCCAGCAGTAGCGAGAGGTCGCCGGGCTGTTTGGTTTTGAGCAATTCAGCGCCGATGTTTTCCCACAGCAGCAGCGAATGCAGCGGGCCGACATGGCCGCCGCATTCGCGGCCTTCCAGCACCAGCCGCTTGACGCCGCGCTCCACCAGCATGCGCGCCAGCGCCGGGGTCGGCGCATGCACATAGGTGACGATGCCTTGGGCTTCGAGATGCAACGCCTGTTCGGCACGGCCACCGGCGATCAGCGCAAAAGGCGGCTTGGCCGCCAGCACTTCCGCCATCTGGGCATCAAGCTGGTCCGGCGGCAGGAAGCCGAGCAGGCCGACGCCCCAGGATTGCTCGCCCAGCGCCGCCTTGGTTTCCTGCAGCACGCGGCGCACTTCGTCGGGCTTCAGCACCGCCAGCGCGATCATCGGCAAGCCGCCGCCCGCCGCCACGGCATGCGCGAAGCCCGGCACATCGCTCACCCGCGTCATCGGACCTTGTACGAGCGGATAGCGGCTGCGATGCGCTTGTGCCAACGGCGCCTGTTCGGCCGCGAATTGCGTTGCCAATATTGGGGCCTGCTGCGCCAGCGCGCGCGGCACGGCGCGCACGGCGGCGACCAGCCGGCCAAGCGAGCCATGGCTGTCGCGCATGATTTTCGCCAGACCGATGCCCTGGCCGAGCGGCCAGACCGCGTCGGGCGTGGCAAGCGCAGTCTGCGCCGCCTCGATCCAGGCCCGACGTGCCGCGTCCGGTTCGAGGCCGGCAGCCTCGATTTCCAGCGCGCGGGCTTCCAGCGCCCGCGACGCCGGGAAATGCGGATGCAGCAGGATGCGCAGCGGTGCGCCGAAGGCCTCGCCAAGCACGGCGGCTTCCTTGCCATCCAGGCTTTCCAGCAGGCGGCGGCGCTGGGCGCCAAGGCCGAATTCCGGCAGGGCGATTTCCGGCAGCAGCCAGAGGATATCGTCCAGCACCACGCCCGCGGCGCCAGCAACATGGGCTGCAGCGGCACCCTGCACACCGAGGCCGCCGCGCAGCAGCCAGGGCGGCATCGCTTCCAATTCATCGCCGAGCCGGGCCATGGCGCGGCCAAGCAGCAGGCTCGACATCTCGCCGCACCAGCCGCCGGCTTCCTCGCCCACCGCCACCAGGCCGGAGACCCGGCTATCGGCGGCGGCCTGGCGCAGCACCGCCATATTGCCGCTTTCGATCCACAAATCCTGCGCCGCCGGCAGCGCGCAGGCAGCTTGCAGCGCCGTTGTATCGGCACAGGTGATCAACAGCAGGGCACCGGGCCAATGGCGCGCCTGGGCTTCGGCAAGAGTGGCGAGGCCGGGCATCCCGGCCTCGGCGCGGAAGGCCAACAAGGGCAACGGCGCGCCGACAGATCCCAGATTGGCGGGAGAGAGACTTGGCAACAGCCGGTCGGTGAGCTTGGCGGCCCATTCGGCGAGATCGGCGGCGGTGAAACCGGCCGGCAGATCGAGCAGCGGCAGGCCACCAGCGCGCAGCACCGCGACAACAGCTTCAAGGCAAGGGGCGGCGGAGAGAACAGAGGGAACCGGCAGGCGGATAGCGCAGGTGAAGTCGAGCGCGGGAATAGCGGCTTCAGCCGAGGCCATAGTCTGGCCAGCCATGTTCAAGCCAGCCTGGCGGCGCTGCCGGAACTCAGTATCCCCCGCGTGATTCATGCCGCTCACCACCTCCGATGTCCGTTAGTGAAACCGGAGGCGAAATAGTTCCCCGGCCCGGGCGGAAATCGATACTGCCCTGCAAAAAGTGACACAACATGACGAGGGAGAGAAAGATACTACCGGCGTTTCGCGCTAGACATTGCACCGCTTTGCGCCGGTGCGCCCCCTCGTTCTTACAAACCCAACGTATTCCATCGTTTAGGATAAGCTGGAATGAGTCAAACTGAAAATCGCTATGGTTGCACTTTAAACCTATAAGGGAATTAGGCACAGCGAAAAATTTGCTCGCATATGCAAAATGCAACTTATGATTTTTCCGAGGCGGAGGACACTTCCATGGAAACCAGCCGCGCCAGCAACACGGCCGGGAATAGCTGCCCCACCAGGGCCTCCGCCGTGGCCAGGGAACGGGCCACCGGATGCAATGGCAGGAAGTCGCCATACCCCACCGTGGTGAGGGTGACGAAGGAGAAATAGAGCAGATTGGAGAAGGTGCGGTGGCCGCGCTCCGCCTCGCTGGGATAGACGAAGGCGCCGGGCGAAAGCAGTTCCAGGGTGACATAGAGCAGGCCCCAGATCAGCCCGAGCAGCAGGTAGACAGCCACGGCGCCCATTATGCAATGCAGGTTGACCCGGCGGCGGCTGAACACATCCATCAGGATGGCGGCCGAGATCAGCAGCAGGAAGCCGGCGCCAGACAGCAGCAGGGCTGTCGTGGTGACGGGTTCCGGGTGCAGCAGATGCAGCAATTGCAGGGCGCAGACCAGGCCGCCGCCGGCCAGCGTGGCATAGCCGATGGCGGTGCCGCTATAGGTGGCGATGAGGCCGGTAAGCACCAGCAGGGTGGCCAGCGTGCCGATCACCGGGCGGTTGAGCAGACCGAGATCGCTGATCGGCCCAAGCACAAAATGCACCACCAGCAGCGCCAGGACCATGCCGGACAAAGCCCAGTCGCGGGTTTCGGCACTGAAATGGAACGGCCGGCGCATCAGGCCCCTATCAAATCCTGGATCATCTCAGGCAGTGGACTTGGGCTTGCGCGGCGTCAGCGCGATCAACAGGAAGATCATCAGCAGCGGCGTCAGCAGCAGCGACAGCATGAAGGTGCCGAAGAAACCGATGCGCGAGCCGGTGCCGACGACACCGACCAGCAGGGCCAGCAGGAAATAGATGAACCCGACAATGTAGATCATGGCCCGATCAACTCTCCGCGTTGCAGGGGTTCCGCGCTGGCAGCAGTTTCAGGCGGCCCGGCCATAAAAGCAAGCCAGCATAAAAGCAAACGGCCCTGGAGGTCACTCCAGGGCCGCTGCAATTCGCGCAAGTATTACGCCGCCCGGATCAGGCAGCCCGGATTAGGCAGCTTGGGGCTGCGGCGCCGGGTCGGCGTCGATCACCACCTCGTCGGCGGATTTCGGCTTGCGCTTGAACAATTCGGTGGCGCAGGCCTTGCCGCGGGCATAGAGGTCGCGGAAATAGGCGCCGTTGGACTTCGGGCTGAAATCCACCAGCGTGCCGCCCATTTCGAAATGGCCGATGAAGACCTTGCCGATGGCATAGGTCATCGCCGCATTGGCGACCGGGAGCGCGATCAGACCTGCCGCCGTGCCGGCGCCGGGAATGAACTTGGCCACGCTGAGGCCGGCAACGAGGGCGATGCCGGTGGAGCTGAGCGAGCCGGCGAGGCTCATCACCACGGCGCGCGCGGTGCTCTCCTTGAACGGCACCTCGTAGACACCACAGAGGCGCTTGACCAGCATCACCTGCGAGGCAAGGCCGGCGGCGATATCGAGCAGCGGGAAGGGCAGCACGCCGACGCCGATGGAGACCAGCATGTGGTCCTTCACCATTGTCTCGGCGCGCTCCTGGCGGCTCTTCGGCGCATCGGCGGCAAAGCCGGGGGCGTCGGTGCTGGCGGCTTCGGCGGCTACGGCCTCGGCCTGGGTCTGCTCGTTTGCATTATCCATGATCTGGTCGTCTCCGCTGGAAAGGGATTTCTTGCGTGCCATGTCAGTTGCCTCGTCGGGGTTTCCGGAAAAACGCCGGCGAATGATCCGCTTCGCCACCATTCGGTACAGAAACAGCATCGTCGCTTCTCCTTCGGCGCTGCCATGCTGCCAGTATGTGCCTGTGACTGTGCCGTTACTATAACTGTGCCGTAACTATGATGGTGCGATGTCGACGATGACACCCCGGCACCCAGACATACTGGGCATGTAATATGCGAATCGTCTTGCACAAGACCTGACTGCACAAGACCTGGAACTGCACGATCCGCCGCGATGCTTGTCGCGCGCAGTGTAGCCGATTCGCCGCGTGAATCCAGCGCAAAGCATCAGCGGCGCGGCGGCGGCGGCTGTTGCGGCTGCAACGGCGCGATCGGCTGAATACCAGGCGGTGCAGGCGGCGGCGCCGAGGTGATCGGCGGCACATAATTCTGCGACGTCGGCACCTGCGGCAGATAGGCTTGCGGATTCTGCGGCATTGGCGCCGGCATGGTTGCCTGCGGCGTGGGTGCGCCGGGATTGTAGCTGTTGCCCGAGAGCAGCGACGTGGCCCCGCTGTTGCTGCCCGGCGGCATGCCCTGTTGCGGCATCGCCTGGGTCGGATCGGTCTGCGGCGGGAACAGGCGCGGCAGACTCATCTGACGGTCAAGCTGGTTCTGGTTGCTGTCCGGACTCACCGGCGGCACCGGCGGCGGCGGCTGTTGCGGCAATTGCCCGATCTCGCCGCCGAGGATGATGGGGAGCTGGTCCTTGCCGCTGCCCACCACCACCACCTTGGAATTCGGCGCGCGCGCTATTTCCACCGTCGCCTCGATGCCGCGCCAGGTGAGCAGCGGCGGCGTCAATGCCGACGACACGATGGAATAGAAATTCTGAATGCCGATGGCCTCGATGCGCTTGCGCTCGGCCTCGGCGCGCTGGCTTTGCAGCACATATTCATAGGCCTTGGCGATCTGCTCCTGCTCCAGCTTGTACTCGATGGCGCGCAGCACCACTGGCGGCAGATCGAGGCGCGAGATCAGCACATCGGTGAATTCGATCATCTCCGAGATCGGATTGGCCTTCAGCTCCTTCTCGATTTCATTCTGCAGATAGTCGAAGCCGACGGTGTAGAGTTCGTGCGAGCGGTGATGCGAGATCATTTCGCGCACGGTCGAGATCACCAGCGGCGAAATCACGCGATTGATATATTGCGGGCCCAATTCCTTGTGCAGGCGGCCGGCGAGCTTCGGGCTGGCGCGGAAGAACACCGACAATTCGACCTGTACCGACATGCCTTCCTGGCTCAGCGCATAGAGCGGCTGGCGCAACGCCTGCAGGCGCGTGTCATAGGTGAAGAAGCGGTTCCAGGGCAGCTTCACCACCAGGCCTTCGCCATAGACCTTGAGCGTCTGCGTACCGCCGAAGAACAGCGAATAGAGCACGCCGACTTCGCCGGGCAGCACCAGCACGAAGATCGAGCGCGCCAGCGCCATGACGATGAAGCCGAACACCACCAGAATGGCGACCGGATAGACGAAGACGCTGCGCCGCACGAACGGGATGTCCGGGTTACGACGCTTGTCATTACCGCTATCGCCGGCGGGCGGCGCCGGATTGGTGCCCTGGTCGCTCATGTGCTCCTCCGCGATAGCTGCCCTTCATCCATGAAATAGATCGCATCGGCAGTGCCGAAATAGCGTTCGTCATGGGTGATGGCGAGCACAGCCTTGCCGCGCGCCTTCAGCTCGGGGATGAATTCCTCGTAGATGCGGCGGCGGAAATTCGGATCCTGGTCGGCGGCGATTTCGTCGAACAGGTAGATGTCGCGGTTCTCCAGCAGCGCCAGTGCCAATGCCAGGCGCTTGCGCTGGCCGGTGGAGAGATCCAGCGTGGTGAAGTGGCCGTTGACGTAGCGCGTCTTGGCATTGAGCTGCACGCGCTCGAGCATCGCGGTGACGCGGGCGGGATCGATGTCGCGGTTGCCGTAGATGCGGTCGAACAGGTGAAAGTCGGCGAACACCGCCGAGATGCGGCGGCGGTAATCGGCCGCCGTCTCATCCGTCACCGGCACGCCGTTCCACAGCACGGCACCGGCCTGCGGCCGGTAGAGCAGGCAGAGATTGCGCAGCAGCGTGGTCTTGCCCGAGCCATTGCCGCCGACCAGGAAGGTGGCTTCGCCCGGCTTCAGCAGCAGGTCGCAGGGGCCGATGGCAAAGGGCTGGCCATCCTCTTCCTGCGGCGGATAGGTATAGGCGATGCCGCGCAGTTCCAGGCTGCGCAGTTTCGGCAGCGGCAACTGCGTCTGCGGGTCGGGGCGCTGCACCGCGCGCAGCTTTACTTCCAGCTTGCGCAATTCCGTGAAGGCGGCATTGCCGCGCGCCACGGTGGGCATGATGCGCAGCAGGCTTTCGATCAGCAGCCACATCACCGACGAGGTGTAGACGATCTTCATCGCGATCGAGGCGGTCTCGACATATTGCGGCGTGATGAAGGTGACGGTGCCGAGCAGCAGGTAGAAGCTGCCGAACACCACGACGCCGAAGGCGATCATCGAGTCGAGTGCCTTGAGCCGCAATTCGCGGGCACGGTTCGCGCGGGCTGTGAGGAAATTCTCGAATAGGTCGTCGCCGCGATCGGGATCCATGCGCGCTTCCTTCAGGCCATGCAGGTAATGGCTGAAGGTCTCGAAGAATTCCTGTTCCGCCTTCTGGCCGGCGGCGAGGTCGTCCTGGGTATGCTCCTTGCGGAACTGGCTGGCGAGGTAGACGACGAAGATCAGCACCGCGATGGCCGCCGCCGCCAGCAGCGAGAGATAGGCGATATAGAGCGTCGCCAGGATGAAGGCGCCGACCGAGGCGACGCCTTGGGCCAGCACGGCCGGGCTTTCCGCCAGCACCTGGGCGTTGCGCGCCAGCGTGGTGTAGATGGTGTCCTTGCCGATGCGCTCGACCTCGGCGAAATCCGCCCGCCGCAGCAGCCGGGCATATTGCTGGCGCATGTGATGCGCCAGACCCTCGCCCACCGCGTTCATGATCCGGGTGGTTTCGCCGCGCGATACCACGGTGACGGCGCAGACCAGGATGAAGGCCACCAGCAGCTCGTAATCCGGCCCATGGGCCGGATCGTAGTCGGTCACCGAGTTGACCAGGACGGAGATCGCGAACGTGCCAAGGCTCGCCAATGTCAGGTAGACATAGGCGCGGCGGCCACTCGACAGAATGGCATCATGCACAACCTTGACGAATTCCATTCATCCCCCTGGGCCCGCCATCCATTCAAACAGGACCCCACCGCCTTGAGTCAAGGCTTTATAATTGCTCTGAAATCAGGCGTCACTTGGCGATCCCGGACAGATCACAGTTGGTGAGTGCCGAGAGGTCCGGGAAAGTTCCCGGCAGGCTGTTTACGGGGGTATGACGGCGGCCTATCAGCTTATGCCGCCCCAGCCGCCGGCACGCTGCGCGGCATAATCCCGGGGCCGCAGCGCCAGTTCCAGGCCAAGCAGTTCGGCCAGGTGCGTGATCTCGTGGCCGATGAAATCGTCCAGGTCCTTCAAGTGCAGCCGGGTCAGGCCACGGGCAGCGTCATCCAGTGTCTGCAGCAGCGGGGCGATTTCGTCCTGAATGAGGCGACCGATGGCTTTGTTCCGGCGCCAGCCGAAGGCGGCGAACAGGGCGACCAGGTCATCGCGCTCCACGTCACCGAAACGCTTGGCATCGCCTATGGTGAAGGCCAGTTCATCGGTGTAGCGGCCACCCAGCCTGACCGGCAGAAGATCGTAGAGCGGTGCCAGGGTCGGCACCGGGCCCCGGTCATAGAGGAGGGCATGATTCTTGGCGTGATTGTCGTTATTACCGATGGCTAGGTTGAATATTGTTGCGAGCAGAAAAAGCAGACGGTTGCGCGCCGGTGCGTCAGTGCGGCCGAGCAGGCCGTTGATCGCGGCAAGGTCGAATGCACGGCTAGGCCGACCCCTGCGCTGATATTTCAATGCCGCCGGGAAGCCGAGTGCCTGGCAGAAATCTTCCTGGTGCAGGCGGAACACCCTGCCATCCACCACGCGGCGGTCGAAGCGCTGGCTGAGCAGGCCGGTCTGGCCGCCAAGCTCGAACAATGCCGGCAGCGCCACCGGCAGTCCGACCGCAGCCGCCAGCCGCGTGGCCGCCGCTTCGAGCCGCGCATCGCGCACCTCGTTCTGCCTCGGGACTTTAAGGATATGCGTGGTCGGTACGTTGAGGGCTTTTTTCGGCAAGCCATAACGTCCGGGAGCGATTTTGGTGAGGGCGATCTTGCTTTGCACGCCGGCAACCGGCGATGGGTCGCGTACGTCATCCGGCAACGGCTCGCGGGCGGCGAGGCGGCGCATGATTTCCGTCAGGTCGGCATCATCCAGCGCATCATAATCATCGGCGAGGCTGCCGGGTATTTTTACCGGTGCGGCGCTTTCCGGCAGGCAGCTCACCGCACCGGCACAATCGATGCCGAAATGCAGCATCAGGCCAACGATATCGTCGCGCGAGATGCCCTCACGCGCCATCACCTGCTGCATCTGATCATTCTCAGGCAGCAGGTTGTCGAAATAGGCCCGCGTCGAGACATCGTCATAAGGCGCCGCGCGCAGCGGCAGCGACAGCGACAGTGGCATGGCGTCGGTCCGCTGCAGGTAGTCCGGCGCGTAAGTAAAACCGCAGGCTTGGCCCTTTTCATCGCGAAAAAGTTGGCCGACTGGCTGATCGGCCATTTCAAGCCATACCGCGAGTGTCAGTGCCCCGCTCATCGCCGCTGCATCTTGCCGATCAGCAACACGCCAGCCGCCTCGCAGACCTTGAGCGCGCGGCCGATTTCCAGTGTCGGCTTGCCATTCTCCAGTTCGGAGACGAAACGGCGGCCGACACCGGCGGCATCGGCCAGTTGCTGCTGCGACAGCTTCATGCCCTTGCGGGCCTGCCGCACCATGCGGCCCAGCGCGACGGTTGAGCGGATCGCCCCCGGTTCGGGATCGGCCCCCTCTGGTGCTCCGACCGTAATAGCGATGGGGGCCATAATCGAGCCGGTGACCGGCGCTGTGATTGAGCCGAATATATCGCCGGTCAAAGACAGGCTGGCCTCGTCCAGATCATCGAAAGGGTCTTTGACGCGTCGGCCGCCACGGCGGGTAAGCTTACCAAGCCGACCCGTCAGGCTGGAACGATTCAGCATGTCTTGCTCCTGTACAGGGTCATATCTCTAATCTTTACCGACAATATTAATTTTTGCTCCCATATGGGAGCAAAAACTCTAACCTCTACCTAATCGGCATATTTGCTCCTGTATGGGATCATATTTTTGATTTTCCCGCTCTAAGTCACAATATAATCCCGTTCGGGATCATATTTCTACTTGAATTACGCTCTTGTCCAATAATGGATATTTGGATACAATTATCCTATGATACCTATGCCGCTACCGACAGAACGCACCACCGCCCTGGCGCTCGCCGCCGCCTTGCGCGGACAGTTGAGCGCCGGCCGCTGGGCGCCCGGCGCGGCCTTGCGCCAGGCCGATCTGGCCGCCGAGTTCGGCGTCAGCCGCATCCCGGTGCGCGAGGCGCTGAACCAGTTGCAGGCGGAAGGCCTGGTGGTGATCGAACCCAATCGCGGCGCCTTCGTGCCACGCCATTCGCCCGACGATGTGGACGAGATTTTCGACCTGCGCCTCGCCCTGGAAAGCGATGCCCTGCGCCGCGCGGTGCCCAACCACACGCCGGCGACGATCCGCCGGCTGGAAGCGATTCAGCGCGAACTCGACCATGCCACCCTGCCGGCCGATTGGCTGCGCCATGACCGCGACTTCCACGAGGCGCTCTATGCCCCCTGCGGTCGGCGCCGCACGCTTGACCTGATCGCCGGCCTGCGCCGCGCGGTGGAGCGGGTCTATGCCGCCAGGCTTTCACCGGACTCGCGGCGCGGCAGCTGGAATGATGAGCATCAGGGCTTGATCGAGGCGTTGCGCAACGGCGATGCCGAACGCGCCGTGCGGCTGCTGCAGACGCATCTCGAACAGACCCGCCGCCTGGCGCTGAGCAGCTTGGCGGGCAATAGCCTGGAGAATACCGCACCATGAGCCGCTACAGCGCCCGCATCACCTGGCAGCAGCGCGACGGCGACGACTTCACGGGCTTGCGCTACAGCCGCGTGCATCGCTGGGATTTCGATGGCGGCGCAGCAATCGCCGGCTCGCCCTCGCCGCAGAATGTGCGCGCGCCCTACAGCGATGCCGCCGCCGTCGATCCCGAGGAGGCGCTGCTGGCGGCGATTTCCTCCTGCCACATGCTCTGCTTCCTCTACCGCGCCGCCCGCGCCGGCTATGAAGTGGCGAGCTATGACGACGCGGCGGAAGCCGTGCTGGAAGCCACCGCGCCGGGCGCCACGCCATGGATGACCCGCGCCATCCTCAGGCCCAGCATCCGCTTCTCAGGCACGAAGATCCCCGACGACGCGGCGGTGGCCGCGCTGCACGAAGCGGCGCATGGCGACTGCTACATCGCCCATAGCGTCAAGACCGCCATAGAGGTGGCGGGAAGCTGGGAACACATGTTGAGGGAAAATGGTGCCGGCGGAGGGACTTGAACCCCCGACCTCGACTTTACGAAAGTCTTGCTCTACCAGCTGAGCTACGCCGGCACGGCGTCGAACGCGGGCGGAAAATACGGGGGCGCGGCGCGCTTGGCAAGCGTCGCCTAAGCCCTTGATTCACAGACCCGGAACATCAGCCTTTCGGGCCATCCAGCAGGATCGGCGGGGCACCAGTGGGGGCTTGGCCGGGTTGCATCGGCGCCGGCTGGATACTGTCGAAGCCGCCACAGGCGGTGCAGCGCATCGCCCAGGCGGGATGGCCGGCGCCACAGGCTTCGCAGCGCCATGGCTCCATCTGGCGGGCGAGTTCGCGCCAGCGGTCGGCAGCCGCCACATCGCCCTCGCTTTCCTCTGCCAGCCGGGCGCGCAGGCCAGCGCTCCATGAGTCACTGGCCGGGAACAGGCTGAGCGCCTGGCGCGCGGCGGCATAGTCGCGGGTATTCAGCGCCATTTCGGCCAGCAAAAGCTGGCTCGGCGGCGCATCGGGATTGGCATTGATGAAGGCTTCGGCGCGCTGGCGCGCAATCGCCGGCTCGCGTTTCGCGGCCCCCTCGAGATCGAGCCAAAGCCGCGCCAGCGCAACACTGGGCTGCTGCGGCCAGAGCCGGCGCAGCATATCCTGCGCCCGCTGCTGCAAGGCACCGGTATCGGCGGCGCGCGCCAGCACCGCCAGCCGACCGGCATGATCGGGCAGCGCCTTGCCGAGCTTTTCCGCCTTGCGCCAGGCTTCGAGCGGCGCCCCGCTGGCCGCCGCTTCCGCCGCATCGGCGAGATCGAGCTTGGCGCGCAGCAGGCCGGCCGCCGCCTTGCTTACCGCCTTGCGCGCCTGGGCGGCATCGAGCCGGGCGCGGGCGCCGGCCCAATCGCCGCTTTCCAGCAGCAGGCGGATTTCGGCTTCGGCGGCCACCGGCGAGGTCGGGCGCAAGGCCGAGGCGCGTTTCGCTAATTGCAAGGCCTGTTCGCGGTCGCCGCGCTGACGCGCATCGGCGAGCAGGCCGCGCACGCCAAGAAACGCCGTGGCCGGATCGGCGGCGAGCGCCGCGAAGGCGCGCTGGCTGGCGGGGCCATCATTTTTAAGCTGCGCCGCATGGGCTTCGAGCAGGCGGGCCAGCGTCTGATCTTCCAGGTAGCCCGCCGCCTTGCCGGCGAGTTTGGCGGCGCGATCCGCTTCACCAGCCGCCACCGCCACCATGCCGGCAGCAAAAGCCGCCTGGCCGCGCGCCTGGCGCTTCAGGGCGCGGCGCTGCGGCAAGGCCGCCGCCCAGGCGATCATCCAGCTTAAGAGAAACACCGCGAAGCCGAGCAAGGCGATGGCACCCATTACCAGCGGCGCCGGTGCGGCGATTTCATAGCCGAGCCAGGTGAGGCGCAGCGTGCCGGGCTGATCGGCGACCCAGGCGGCAAAAGCCGCCAGCGCCATCAGCGGCAATACGATGAGCAGCCAGCGCAACATGCTACGGCGCCGCGGCGAAATGATCGCGCAACGCCGCCTGCATGCGCTCAAGCGCCGCGTCCAGTTTCAGCCGCGCCTCGGCGCCGCCGCGCCAGGCGGTCAATGCCGCGCCGGCATGCAGGCCCTCGAGTGCGGCTTGCGCACCGGCAAGGTCGCCGCGTTCCAGAAGGCCGGCGGCGGTGCTGAGTTTATCGCTGCCGCCATCCGCCGCATCGCCGCCGACGCGGCGAATGGTGACCAGATTGGAGAGTTTATTCAGCGCGCGCTGCCACCAGCTCTGCGCGGCATCATCGGCTGTCGCCGGCAGCGCTTCCTTCTGCTGCGCTTCCATCACGGAGGCGAAGCTGCCGGCGAGAGCCGTTTCGGTCGGCGCACCGGAGGCTGCGAAAGCCTGTACGGCGGTGAAAGCCTCACGCACCGCGGCCGGCGGCGTGGCGCCCAGCAAAGGCGCCACCGCATTGGCCTCGGCAACGAAGCCGCTGCCGCGCGCGGCGCGGTCGCGCAGGCTCTGCCAGGCCAGCAGCAACGCCACCGGCTGACGCAGATCGGCGGCGCGGGCGCGGGTGAGGTCGGCGAGTTTCTGATCGAACTGCGCCTGCCCGGTGATCGCGGCTTCAGCCAACCGCAAAGCTTCCGCGCCGCTCTTGCGCGCTTCGGCGACGGCATCGGCAATCGCCTTGGTCTGGGCTTGCGCCTGCGCCTTCACGGCTTCTTCAAGCGCTGCGACACGATCGGCATCGGCGGCGCTGCCCGGCAATTGCTGCAGCCGCTCCAGGCTGGCGGAAAGAGCGCTGAGCCGGCGCTCCAGATCCTGCAATTTCGCGGTATCGGCAGCGGGTGCCTGAACCGGCGGCGTGACGGGCGCGGGAAGCGTGACGACAGGGGGTGGCGCGCCAAGCGGGGTGGTGGCCGGCTTCACCGCGACAGGGGCAGACTGCGTGGTATAGAAATGATAGCCGGCGGCGACGGCGACGCAGAAGGCCACGGCGATCAGCCCGAGCAGCAGCCAGCGGCCGAGCTTGGCGAGAAAGCTCGGCTTCGGCGGCAACGCCTCCACTTCGGCATCGATGATGGTGGCGCCGGACTTGTCCTGCTTCTCGCTCATCATGACTCCTCTTCGAGCAGGGCGAGCAAGGCCGCCTCGCTGGGCGAAGCCGCCACAGCCACACGCCGCCAGGGCAGATCGGCCAGAGCCTGGGCCACGGCGGCACTGAGACAATACGCCGTGATGCGCCCGGATGCCATATTTTGGGCCAGCTTGGCAAAGGTGGCCGCCGTGCGCGGCGAGAAGAACAGCACGCCGTCATATTCGCCCCGCTGCAAGGCGTCAGACACGGCATCAGGGAGCGTGGTGGCGGCCTCGGCACGGTAGAGCGTGACCCGCGCGACCTGGAACCCGGCCGCCTCCAGCATGCCCTTGAGGTCGCCGGCCAGCGTTTCGCCAGCCACATGCAGCAGGCCGCCCTGCGCCGGATCGGCCTTTTCCCGCACCAGGGCGGCGAGGCTCACCACATCGCCGCCGGCCGCCTGCACATCGGCGAAGCCCGCCGCCGTTGCCGCCCGCGCGCTGGCCTCGCCGACGGCATAGACCGTAAGGTCGCGCCGCGCCGATTGCGCTGTGAAGGCCCGCAGACCATTCGCCGAGGTGACGAGCAGGCCGGAAATGCCTTCGAACGAAATGCCATTGAGTAGTGATGGGGCCGGCAGTGGCTGGATGCTGAGCAGCGGGGCGGTATCGATGGCGAAGCCGCGCGCCTCGAGATCGCGCCGCAGCCTTGTGGCATCTTCCTCCGGGCGCGTGAGCAGCAGCCGGGTGCGCATCAGGGGAGGCTGAAAAAATCCGGGCCGGCCCGGCGCTTCAATTCATCGCCGGCATCCTGGCCCATTGCCACGCCATCCTGGCCCTGGCGTTCGGTTTCGAGCAGTTCGCTGCCATCGGGCCGCGCGATGGCGGCGCGCAGGCGCATCGAGCCGTCATCCTGCAATTCCGCCAAAGCCGCAATTGGCGTGCGGCAGGAACCATCGAGGATGGCGAGCAGGCTGCGCTCGGCCTCGACGCGGCGGCGCGTCGGCGCATCGTCGAGCGGTTTGAGCAACGCCAGCACGCGGGCATCATTCTCGCGGCATTCGATGCCGATGGCGCCCTGCGCCACCGCCGGCAGCATCACCGAGGGCGGCAGCACGGTCATGCCTTCGGGCAGGATATTCAGCCGCCGCAGGCCGGCCAGGGCGAGGAAGGTGGCGGCGACGCGACCTTCCGCCAGGCGGTTCAAGCGCGTCTGCACATTGCCACGGAAATTCACCACCTCGAGATCAGGACGGCGGGCCAGCAGGAAAGCCTTGCGCCGCAGCGACGAGGTGCCGACCACCGCACCGCGCGGCAGATCATCGAAACTGGTGGGCGATGCCGCCAGCAGCACATCGCGCGGGTCTTCGCGCGGCAGATAGGCAGCCATGATCAGGCCGGCGGGCAACTGCGTCGGCATGTCCTTCATCGAATGCACCGCCAGATCGACGCTGCCATCCAGCAGCCCTTCCTCGATCTCCTTGGTGAACAGGCCCTTGCCGCCGGCTTCCGACAGAGCACGGTCCTGAATGCGGTCGCCGCTGGTCTTGATGATCGAGATGGCGATATCGGCTTCCGCCAGATCGGCATGGGCGCTGAGCAGGCGCTGGCGGGTTTCATGCGCCTGGGCCAGCGCCAGCGGCGAGCCGCGCGTGCCGATGGTGAGCAGGGCCTTGCCTTGATGCGGGACCATCATGATGCTAACTCAAATCCATGCTTGTTCTGGGTATCGAGACCAGTTGCGACGAAACCGCCTGCGCCGTGGTGCGCGACAACGCGGCGCCGGCCGACCGTATCCTTTCCCATAGCCTGTTTTCGCAGGTGAGGGAACACGCGCCCTATGGCGGCGTGGTGCCGGAAATCGCCTCCCGCGCCCATATCGAGCATCTCGACTTCCTGGTGGACGAAGCGCTGAAATCCGCCGGAATCGAGCTGGATCAGGTGGATGCCATCGCCGCCACCGCCGGGCCCGGCCTGATCGGCGGCGTGATGGTGGGGTTGATGACCGCCAAGGCGCTGGCCTATGCAACCGGCAAGCCGCTGATCGCCGTGAACCACCTGGAGGGCCATGCGCTCTCCGCCCGGCTGTCGGATGACACGCCGTTCCCCTATCTGCTGCTGCTGGTTTCCGGCGGCCATTGCCAGTTCCTCGCCGTCGAGGAAGTCGGCCGCTACCAGCGGCTTGGCACCACCATCGACGATGCCGTGGGCGAGGCGTTCGACAAGACCGCCAAGCTGCTCGGCCTCGGCTATCCCGGCGGCCCGGCGATTGAGCGGCTGGCCCGCCAGGGCGATGCGCAGCGGTTTCCGCTGCCGCGCCCGCTCAAGGGCAAGCCAGGCTGCGATTTCAGCTTTTCCGGCCTCAAGACCGCCGTGCGCCTGGTGCTGGAAAGCCTTGGCGATAGCCCTGCCGAACAGGACAAGGCCGACCTGGCGGCGAGCTTCCAGGCGGCGGTGCTGGATGTGATCATCGACCGCACGCGCCATGCCATCGCTGCCTTCGACAGCATCCACGGCTCGAAAGGCCGTCATCTGGTGGTGGCCGGCGGCGTGGCAGCCAACGCGGCGTTGCGCGACAGCCTGCGCCAGCTCGCGGAAAAAAGCGGCATGAGCCTGAGCGTGCCGCCGCCCCGGCTCTGCACCGATAATGGTGCCATGATCGCCTGGGTCGGCCTGGAACGCCTGCGCCGTGGCCTCACCGATGGCCTCGAAGTCTCCGCCCGCGCCCGCTGGCCGCTGGATCCGGCAGCGGAAGCCAAGCCCTTCGCCGGCGCTAAAGCATGATGGACCAAGGCATGAAGCGCATCGGCCTCCACCATATTGGCATCCTGGGTGCCGGCGCCTGGGGCACGGCGCTGGCGGCATTGGCGGCCGAGAAGGGCGAGGCGGTGCTCTGGGCGCGCGATGCCGGGCTCGCCGCCGAGATCAATGCGACTAAGCGCAACGAACCCTATCTGCCCGGCATCGCCTTGCCGGATAGCCTCAAGGCCACGGCTTCGCTGGATGAGCTGAAAGCCTGCGACGCCATCCTGCTGGCGATGCCGTCGCAGACCGCGCGCCACTATGCCGGCCTGCTGGGCGCGGGCAAACCGCTGGTGCTGACCGCCAAGGGCATCGAGATCGAAAGCGGCAAGCTGCTGAGCCAGGTGATCGAGGAAGCCGCGCCGGGCGCGCCTTTGGCCGTGCTCACCGGACCGACCTTCGCCGCCGAGGTAGCGCGCGGCCTGCCAGCGGCGGCGACGCTGGCCTGTGCCAATACCGAGCTGGCGCAGGCCCTGTCCGAACGCCTGTCGCGGCCGACCTTCCGGCTCTATGCCGGCGATGACATCATCGGCGCGCAGATCGGCGGTGCGGTGAAGAATGTGCTGGCGATTGCCTGCGGCATCGTCATCGGTCGGCAACTGGGCGACAATGCCCGCGCCGCGCTGATCACGCGCGGCCTTGCCGAGATGGCGCGGCTTTGCCAGGCGCTCGGCGGCCGGCCCGATACCATGATGGGCCTCTCCGGTCTCGGCGACCTGGTGCTGACCTGCTCCGGGCCGCAATCGCGCAACCTGTCGCTCGGGCTGGCGCTTGGTCAAGGCAAGACTCTCCAGGAATATCAGGCCGGCAAGCGCAGCATCGCGGAAGGCCAGTTCACTGCGCGCGCGCTGCATGGCCTCTGCGCCCGGCTTGGCCTCGACATGCCGATCTCGGCCGCCGTGCATGCCATCCTGCATCAAGGCGCCGCCATCGACACAACAATCGCCGCGCTGCTGGCGCGCCCGCTCAAGATGGAGTGAAAAATGAAATACTGGCTGATGAAATCGGAGCCGTCCGCCTGGGGCTGGGACGACCAGGTGAAGAAGGGCGTGGAAAGCTGGAACGGCGTGCGCAACTACCAGGCCGCCAACAACATGAAGGCGATGAAGCTGGGCGACCGCTGCTTCTTCTATCACTCGGTGGAGGAAAAGCAGATCGTCGGCATTGTGGAAGTGGCGAAGGAATACTATCCCGACCCGACCGACGAGAGCGGCCGCTTCGGCATGGTGGATGTGAAAACGCTGATGCCGGTGAAAAAGCCGGTGACGCTGGAGCAGATCAAGCACGAGCCGAAACTGGCGCATCTGCCGCTGATCAAGCAGTCGCGCCTTTCGGTGATGCCGATTGACGCGCCAAGCTGGAAGCTGCTCTGCCAGATGGCCGGCGTGAAGGCGTGATGGGGATGAATAGTTCTGTCACTCTCGCGCAAGCGAGAGTCCCATTTCATGCAAGACGCAATGGGATTCCCGCTTGCGCGGGAATGACAAGTAGGGCTGCAAGCCATGCGCCCTGAACCCGGCACGCGGCTGATCGAATTCAGTGTGCTGGAAGAGCCCGGCGCCAAGGAATTCAGCTTTGGCGAGGGCAAGCAGCGGTTCGAACTGTTCGTGCTGCGCTGGCAGGGACAGTTGCTGGCCTATGAGAATGTCTGCCCGCATGCGCGCACGCCGCTGAACTGGCGGCCCGGCGCCTTCTTCACCCGCGAAAAAAGCGCGCTGATGTGCGCCACCCATGGCGCGCAGTTCGATGCCCTGACCGGGCAATGCTTTCTGGGGCCGTGCAAGAACCGGTCGCTGACCCGTTTCTCGGTGCGGCTGGACGACGACGGCTGGGTGGTGGCTGCTTAGGAGGCGGCCTGTTCCGGCGCGCCGACGCAGTTGCGGTAGCTCACCGCATCGAGGATGGCGCCGCCGAAATCGACCTGGCTCAGATCGACGCCTTCGAATTCAGCGCCGGTGAGATCAGCCTGGCGGAACACCGCGCCGGCAAGCTGGGGATGCATGCGCCGCCCGGTCGGCTTGCCATCGACGCCATAGATATCGACGCCGAAGAATTGCGCACCGCGCAGCCGGGCACCGGAAAGATCGGTGCGTGACATATCGACGCCGTGCAGAGCGGCATGGTCGAACCGCGCGCCGCGCAGGCTGGCGCCGGTGAACACGGTGAACAGCAATTGCGCATCGTCGAAGATCGCACCGGTGAGTTTGGCACCGGAGAGATCGGCGGCGCGCAGGTCGCAGGAGCCGAAATTCTGCCCCGTCAGATCCTCGCCGCGGAACACCGCGCGTTCGCCGCTGGCGCCCTGCGAGGCGATCCACTGGCTATGGGCTTCCAGCTTCACGGCAACATCGGCGGGCAGGTCGCTGCTCTTGCGGTAGATGGCGCCTTCCAGCTTGGCATTGCCCATCTTCGCCTTGGTGAGATCGACATTGCGCAAATTGGCGCCGCGCAGGTCGGCGCCATCGAAATTGGCGCCATCCACCTTGGCGCCCATCAGGTTGGCATCTTTGAGCCGCGCACCAGCGAAATTGGCGCCCGAGAGATCGGCACCGGAGAAATTCGCCGCATACAGTTCGGCGGTGGCGAAATTCGCCTCCTTGGCCGAGGCAACGGCGAACTTGGCCTGATCGAGCTGCGCGCCCTTGAAGTCGGCGCCGTCGATCTTGGCGTCGGTCAGGTCGGTTGCGACGAGGCGGCTTTCGCTCTTGCCATCGGCGCTGGTGCGCATGAACTGGCCGGGCCGCATGTCGGCCTGGGCAAAGGACGCCTTGCGCATCTTGGCCGAGCCGAAATAGACGCCACGCAGGTCGGCGCGGTCGAATACAGCACCGGTCAGGTCGCAGCGGCCGAAATCGGCGCCGAACAGATCGGTGCGGCGGAATTCGGTTTCGCGCAGATCGGAATTGGTGAAAATGCAGCCGGGCAGCACCGCATCGGAAAAATTCAGCTTGGTGAGAACGAACCCGGCCAGCCGCTGGCCGCGCAATTGCAGCCGTGCGCCGTCGTTGCGGCGGCCCAAAAAGGCGGCGTGGCGCGAGAGCATGACCTGCACGTCGCGCGGCGGGTTAACAGGTGCGGCACACATAGTAGGGTTGTTATGCCACGGCTTTGGCGCTGAACCAATGGTCACCAAGCTGGCGGCTGCCATGCGGATTTGCTATGGCTTTTGGGTCCAGACCCCAGCATGACAGCCAAGAAAACCGTGCCGAGCAAGAAAACCGCCACCACGCCGCGCCAGCTCACCCTGGCGACCTGGAATATCAATTCGGTACGCGCCCGCCTGGCGCTGATGGATAGCTTCCTGCGGCAGTACAATCCCGACATTCTCTGCCTGCAGGAAACTAAAGTGCGGGATGATGAATTCCCGCATGATCTATTCGCCCAGCATGGCTACGCCCACCGGTTGATAAAAGGCCAGCCGGGCTATAACGGCGTGGCGATTTTCGGCCGCATGCCGCTGGAGTTGGCCGAGGCGAAGCAGCTCGTGGGACGCGATGACAAGCGCCATGTGGCAGCCCGGCTGCCCGACGGCACGGTGATACACAATTTCTATGTCCCGGCCGGCGGCGACATCCCAGATGTGACGAAAAATGACAAATTCGCCCACAAGCTCGATGTGCTGGCGGAAATGACTGCCTGGTCGAAGGCGCTGAAGACCAAGGGCCGCCAGCATATCCTGGTCGGCGACCTCAACATCGCGCCGCTGGAAAGCGATGTCTGGTCGCACAAGCAGTTGCTCGACGTGGTCAGCCACACGCCGGTCGAAACCGAGGGGCTGCTGAAACTCCAGGCCAGCCATGGCTGGGTTGACGCGGTGCGGCATTTCACGCCGGCCAGTGAGAAACTGTTTTCCTGGTGGAGCTACCGTTCGCCGGACTGGGAGAAGGCCGACAAGGGCCGCCGCCTCGATCATGTCTGGGTCAGCCAGGATCTCGCCCCGCGGCTGAAGGCGGCACAGGTGGCCAAGGCGATGCGCGGCCAGGAAAAGGCCTCCGACCATGCCCCGGTGCTGGTGACGCTGAATCTCGACTAGGAGATCTCGGCTGAAGCTTCACCCTTCGGGCGCTTGGCTAGTTCCGGGCACGCTGCTAGGCTTCCCCCCGCGTCGTACACAAACACCACACAGAGTGGCACCGATGGGGGCAATATGAACTGGGCAAAACGGCGGCTGCTGGCCGCGAGCGCTGCAATGCTGCTGGGCCTCGGCCTGGCCGGCTGCGTCACCACCGAGAAGGAAGCCGTCTATAGCGGCCCGCCGCAGATCGCCGCGCCGCAGCCCAGCGCCGCGCAGCTCAGGCCCGGCCTCGCCACTACCTATTACAGCGGCACCTACGACCATATCGACAACATGCCGCAGGGCACGCGCGGCAAGGCCCAGGGCACGCCCGGCCCGGCGATCACGCAGCTTGAGGCCGTGTCGTCGCGCGGCCGCGTCTTCGACGCCAAAACCGACATCTTCTACGGCATCCGCTTCGAAGGCTATGTGCTGCTCGACAAGCCCGGCCGCTACGGCTTTGCTTCACGCACCAACGACGGCGGCCGCTCCTGGGTCGGCAATGTGATGGTTTCCGATGACCCGGAACCGCATCCGGAGCGCACCACGCCGATGAAGTTCATCGACATCACCCAGCCGGGCTATTACCCGATCGTGATCATGTATTACCAGAAGCGCGACTCTGCGGCCTTCGCCTATTTCTGGCAGCCGCCGGGTGCTGCTGCGCCGAGCATCCTGCCGCCGAGCGCGATCTCGCACATGCCGTAAATTTTCGGCCATCCGGCTGAAGCAAAACACCCCCGGCAAAACCGGGGGTGTTTTTTATTCATCTCGATTCGTCATGCTTGTGGCAGGGCGTCGCGCCAATAGGGCTTGAGCGCGATATAGGCTTTCCAGGCTGGCCCGAGCTGGCTGAGCTGCATGCTCTGGCGTGCCGCGAACCAGCCGGCGATGGCCGCCGCCGCCGCATCCTCGCCGGCAGCACCGAGGATGCCGCCGAGCAGTTCATCGCCCACCGCCGCATCGTTCAACGCACCGAGCGTATCCTGCAGCCGCGCCAGCGCCATGGCGGAAAACTTCACCGGCTTCTTGGCGAAGAGATAGCGGAAGAATTCCGTGGCATAGCGCAGCTTCTTGGCGCGGATGCGCAACCGGTGCAGTTCCGGCACACTCAATTCGCCATGGCGTTCGCCGAGTTTCTTGAGCTTGCGGCGGCGCTGCCGCAGCGTGGCGGCGGCAAAGGCGATGGCCGGCTGCAATGCCGCTTCATGCTGTGCCGGATCAAGCAGGGCGAGGGCTTCCGCCTCGCTGGCCGCCGCCAGCCGTTGCAGCCGCAGCAGCCATTGCGTGGCACGCGGGGAGGCCAGTGCGGAGAGCAACGCCTCCTGCGCCGCCTGACGGCGGGCATCAAGCAGGGTCTGGAGATGTTCCAGGCCCTTGATGGCGGGCTCCGCAGCACGCAAAGGCTGCAACGTCTCCTCGACGAAGACATCGAGATCGCGGCGTTTGCCAAGCGGCGTGTTGAGCCAGCGCAGGTCGGCGATCAGTGTTTCGAGCCAGCTTGGCGGCAGGATCGGGCTGAAAATATCCAGCGCCGAACGCAGCCGGCGCAGCGCGACGCGCATCTGGTGCACGCCTTCGCTGTCGCGGCCTAGCAGCACGGCCTGGATGTTGGCTTCGAACTGCGCCAGGCAATGGCGCAGGATGGCACAGGCGGCAGCAATCGCGCTGTCGGTTTGCGGCAGCATGGGGGGGATTTCGCCGGCGCGCGCCGGCACCGGCGCGATCAGGCCAAGGCCACTGGCCAACGGCACCACGGCGGATGCGCCCAGCAGGCGCGGCTTGAAATCGCGACACAGCGACAGCGCCAGTTCGGCCGCTTGCGCCGCCGGCATGTCCTCGAAACGCAGCACGGCAATCGCCTGGCGCTGGCGGCCACGCGCCAGATCGAGGCGTTCGAGCAGCAGGCGGCCTTCAGCCAGTGGCAGCGTGATGCGCTCGACGCGGCCCTGGGCAAGGATTTCCAGCGCACCCAGCGCGGCGATATCGGGCAGTGGCGCGGCATTGGCCCGCCAGGGCAGCAGATGCGGTTCAGTGCCTTCATTGAGGCAGAGCCAGCCGGCCTGGATCAGCGCACGGCTGCCATCTTCAGCGGGCGCCGTATCAACCAGGGCGATTTCGCGCCGCACCGTGGTGGCGCGGCCCTTGAGCAGGGTGGTGATCAGCGGATGCCGGCGCAGCCGCACCAGATCATCGGCAGCAATCCCCAGGCAGAGTGAGGTTTGGGGAACGGGTTCCTGGGGGTCGGCCATGGCGGCGGACTCTAGCGAGGCCGGCGGCGAGTCTCAATCGCGCAGCGCAAAGGCTTATGCTGATTTAACATTTCCGCCCCGCTGCATGCTGGAACACAGCGGGGAAGTGTTTCTGTTTAATGACATTTCGATGACAGCGGCGACCTCAGCTCCGCCGCAGCAGCTTGGTCAGCAATTCGCCCAAGGCCTGCTTGCGGATCGGCTTGGCCAGCAGGGTGCAGCGGTCGCGGAACGAGCTGCTGCGCAGGATATCGGCATCGGCGGTACCGGAAATGAACACCAGCGGCAGCGTCGGAAGCAGCCGCAGCGCGCGCTCGCCGAGTTCCAGCCCGGTCATGCCCGGCATCATCACATCGGTGATCATCAGCGCGACGTCGGTATCCGATTGCAGGATATCCAGCGCCGCAGCTCCCGATCCCACGGCACGCACGCGATAGCCCATGCTTTCCAGCAGCAGGCTGACCGTGGATCGCAGATCGGCATTATCGTCCACCAGCAGAATGGTCGGCCCGCCAGGATCATTCTCGCTCGGCGCTGAGCTGGCCAGCGAGGCCAGCGCAGGCAGATGCAGCGAAACTTCGGTGCCGCGCCCGGGCACGCTGTCGACATGCACATGGCCGCCGGACTGGGTGATAAAGCCATGCACCATGCTCAAGCCCAGCCCGCTGCCCTTGCCGATCTCCTTGGTGGTGAAGAATGGCTCGAAGACGCGGGCGCGCACTTCCTCGCTCATGCCGCTGCCGGTATCGGTCACGCTGATCACCACATAGCCGTGCTCGCTGCTGTGTGCCATCTCGTCGCTGGGGCGCAGATAATTGGTGCGGATGGTGAGGCTGCCGCCATTGGGCATGGCGTCGCGCGCATTGAGCGCCAGGTTGATCAGCGCATTCTCGAGCTGCCCAGGATCGACCTCCACTTCCGGCAGGCCGGGCGCCAGGCTGGTGCGCACCGATACCGGATCGCCCAGGGTATGGCGCAGCACGCTCGATATACTGAGGATCAGTTCATTGGCATTCAGCCGCTTGGCGCGCAGATTCTGCTGCCGGCCGAAAGCCAGCAGGCGCTGGGTCAGTTCGGCGCCGCGCGTGGTGCTGTGCAGTGCCTGGTCGATCAGGCGGCGGCTGAAATCGTCGGACACCCGCATGTCCAGCAGTTCCAGATTGCCCATCACCACGGCCAGCAGATTGTTGAAGTCATGCGCGATGCCGCCGGTGAGCTGGCCGATCGCTTCCATCTTCTGCGACTGGCGCAGCTGCTCGCGCATTTCCTCGGCGCGGCGACGCTCGGTGATATCGTGGATCACGCCGATATAGAGCGGGCGGTCATCCAGAGTGGCTTCGGCCACCGCCAGCTCGAACGGGAATTCGCTGCCATCCTTGCGCCGGCCCAATACTTCGCGGCCGATGCCGATGATGCGCTTCACGCCGGTTTCGCGGTAGTTGCGCACATAGCCATCATGCTCCTCGCGGTAGGGCGTGGGCATCAGCATCTTGACGTTCTGTCCCAGCACCTCCTCGGGCGTATAACCGAACAGTTTCTGGCAGGCCTGGTTGTATAGCTGGATAATGCCGCCATGATCAATCAGGATGACCCCGTCGATCATGGTGTCGATTACCGTGCGAAGGACTTGTTCTGTTTGCATGGTTGGAAGTTTACAGCCTTGCTAGGTGCAATTCTCCTAAAATTAGACTAATATCACGACCAAGAGTTGCACATAAAGCGCCGTATCTGCACTTTTCATGGTGGGTGACCATGGCTCGGATACTCGTCGTCGACGATTACGCGGACTTTCGCCTGCTGTTGCGCCGCATGCTGGAGGCGGAAGGGCATAGCGTGCGCGAAGCCAGTGACGGCCAAGCGGCGCTGGCCCTGCTGCAGCAGGAGCCCTTCGACCTGGTGATCACCGATGTGCTGATGCCGCAGAGCGACGGCATAGAGGTGCTGAACGCGCTGCGCCGCTCGGCCACGGGCATGCCGGTGATTGTCACGTCGGGCGGCGGCTCCACCATGAATGCCGAGATGGCGCTGGAACTGGGCGGCTTTCTCGGTGCCCATGCCATGCTGCGCAAGCCGGTGCGGCGGCAGGAATTGCTCACCGCCGTGGCCGCCGCGCTGGCGACGGCCAAGCCGGGCGCCGCCCAATCGGACTGAAAAACCATCAAGCCGCCCGGCGGATCGCCTCGGCGGCTTTCTCAGCGATCATGATGGTCGGCGCATTGGTGTTGCCGCCGATCAGGCTGGGCATCACCGAGGCATCCGCCACATAGAGGCCATCCAGGCCGCGCAGCTTTAGCTGCGAATCCACCACCGCTTGGCGGTCGTCGGCCAGGCCCATGCGGCAGGTGCCGACCGGGTGATAGATCGTATCGGCGCGGGCGCGGATCGCGGTTTCCAGCGCGGCATCGCTTTCGGGCAGCGGATAGAGCGGGCGCGGGCCATGCGCCTTCAGGCTCGGCGCCTGCAGGATCCGCCGCATCATCCAGGCGCCGCGTTTCAAGGTCTCGGCATCGCGGCAATCGGTGAGGAAACGCGGGTCGATGCGCGGCGCCGTGAAGGGATCGGCCGAGCTGAGCCCGACCTCGCCCCGGCTATAGGGCCGGAGCACGCAGACATGGCAGGAATAGCCATGGCCCCAATGCTGCTTGCGGGCATGGTCATCCACCATGGCAACGACGAAGTGAAGCTGCACATCCGGGCGTTCCAGCCCTGGCTCGGTTTTCAGGAAGGCACCGCTTTCGGCGAAATTCGAGGTCAGCATGCCGCTGCGTTCGCGCTGCCATTGCCGCCAGGCCTTCAGCATCACCGGCAACGATTTCAGCGAATGACCAAACAATTCAGCGGAATCAACGCGGTAATGCTCGAGGTAATCGAGATGATCCTGCAGGTTCTGGCCAACGCCGGGCAACTCATGCTGCACAGCGATGCCATGGCGCTGCATTTCCGCCGCCGGGCCGATGCCGGAAAGCAGCAGCAGATGCGGCGAGCCGAAGGCGCCGGCGGAAAGTACCACGGCGCGGCCGGCCCGGGCTTCGAGATCGAGGCCGCGCAGGCGGTAGCGCACCCCCGTGGCGCGGCGGTTTTCCAGCAGCACGCGCGTCGCCTGCGCGCCGGTGACGATGCTGAGGTTAGGCCGCGCCCGCACGTCTGGCGGCAGGTAGGCCTTGGCTGCCGAGCAGCGTTCGCCATTCTCCTGCGTCACCTGGAACCAGCCGGCACCTTCCTGCTCGGGGCCGTTGAAATCAACATTGCGGGGGATTTGCGTCTCGTCGCAGGCTTTGAGGAAATCGCCGGCGAAACGGTTCGGGCTGCGGATATCGGAAACCGCCAGCGGGCCATCACGGCCATGCAGGGCGGCAGCGCCACCGGCATCGATATCGGGGCGCAGGTTGCGCTCGGCGCGGCGGAAATAGGGCAGCACGTCCTCCCAGGCCCAGCCCGGCAGGCCCCATTCATCGTAATCGCGGCGATGGCCACGGATATAGATCATGGCGTTGATGCCGCTGGAGCCGCCCAGCATCTTGCCGCGCGGCTGATAGCCCTGGCGGCCATCCAGCATCGCTTGCGGCACGGTCTTGAAGGCCCAGTTGCGCCACGGTCCCGGCATGAACAGGGCAGCGCCGATCGGCAATTGGCAGGCGACGATATCGTCCGGCGGCCCGGCTTCCAGCAGACAGACTTTGCTGCGGCCATCGTCGCTCAAACGCCGCGCCAGCACGCAGCCGGCCGAGCCGCCGCCAACAATCACGTAATCGTACATCGCCCCCTCCCGGATTTTGTTTTGGTTACGGCGTCACGATATTGAAACGCTCGCCCGGCGGCTCGATCTGGCGCATCAGGTCGAGGAAGGCGAGCGGATTGCCCGACAGTTTGACATCGCCGGTAAGCAAGGCCACCGGCAGGCTGAGATCGCGCAAGGCGATGCGGTTCCAGGTAGCGCGGGTCATGCTCACGGTGGCATTGGCATCCGCTGCCTGCACGCCCTTGCGGTGATTGAGCACGCTGTTCTTGAGGAACATGTGGAATTGCTCATCGGTATCGGTGAAGCGCCAGTTCACCGAAATGTCCTTGCCCTCCACCTTCTCCGGGTCGATGCGCACGGCGAGGAAATCGAACATCAGATCGGTGCCGAGCGAGGCGATGATATCCGGGCTGGCGGTGCTGCCCTGGGGCAGCTTGGCCAGGCCGTTGCGCAATTCCTGGGCGCCGAGCAGGTAGAGATTGCGCCACACGCCGGATTCGGCCTGATAGCCAAGCTGTTCCAGCGCATCGGCCTGCAGGTTGCGCGCCGCCATGTTCTGCGGCTCGGCGAAAACCAGGTGGGTCAGCACTTCCGCCACGAAGCGGTATTCGCCGCGCGCATAGAAATCCTCGGCCTTCTTCAACAGCGCGGCGCCGCCGCCCATGAATTCGACGTAATGCCTGGCGCCCTGTTCCGGCGGCAGCGGATCGAGGCGGGCCGGGTGGCCGTCATACCAGCCGAGATAGCGCTGATACACCGCCTTGGCATTGTGCTTCAGCGTGCCGTAATAGCCCCGGTTATGCCAGGATTGCTCCAGCGCCTTGGGCAGCTTGATGTTTTCCGCGATTTCCGCCGGGGTCTGGCCCTGGTTGGCCAAGCGCACCGACTGGTCATGGATGAATTTGTAGAGGTCGCGGGTCTTTTCCATCACATCCGCAATGCGTGCCTCGCCCCAGCGCGGCCAGTGATGGCTGGTGAAGGCAACATCGGCGCGGCCCTGGAACAGCCGCATCGCCTCGTCGATGTAATAGGCCCAGGCGCGGCCGTCGCGCACCAGGGCGCCGCGCAGGGTGTAGAGATTATGCATCGTGCCGGTAACATTTTCCGCCAGGCAGAGTGCGCGCAGATCCGGGAACAGGATGTTCATTTCGGCCGGCGCCTCGGTTTCCGGCGTCATCTGGAATTCCATTTGCACGCCATCGACGGTCAGCGTCTGGCCGGTGCGCTCGATCAGGTCGGTGGGTGCGATCAGGCTGTAGGTGCCGCCGGCGGAAACCGATTTGCCCAGGCCGGTATCGACCTGGCCCTGCGGCCCACGCGCCAGCGCGATGCCGAACTGGTATTCGGCACGCCGCGTCATCGCGGTGCCGAGCAGCACATTCTCGCTCACCGCATGTTCCATGAAATGCAGCGGCGCGATCACCCGCACCTTGCCGGCCTTCACATCCGCCTCGTCGATCAGGCCGCGCACGCCGCCGAAATGATCGATATGCGGATGGGTGTAGACCACCGCCAGCACCGGCTTGCGTGGGCGGTGCTTGTAGAGCAGTTCAAGCCCGGCCTTGGCGGCTTCCGCAATCAGCAGCGTGTCGATCACGATATAGCCGTTCGGCGTTTCGACAAACGTCATGTTGGCGATATCGTAGCCGCGCACCTGATAGATGCCGGGCTTGACCTCGAACAGGCCATGCAGATTGTTGAGCTGCGCCTGGCGCCATAGCGAGGGATTGACCGTATCCGGTGCCGCCGCGCTGGCATCGATGAAATCATAGGATTTGCGCGAGAAGGCGACCGCTGCGGTCTTGCCCGGGATCTCGGTATTCTCCAGCGCGGCGATGAAACCACGCTTGGCTTCCTCGAAATCGCGCTGATCGGAGAATGGCAAGCCTGCCGCCATCGCCTTGTTACGCTGCAGCGTCTGCTCGCTGGCCGGCTTCGGGCGTTCCGCTTGTTGCGGCTGTGCCAGCAGATCATGACCAAGACCGACCAGACTCAGCACCGCAACACAGAATGCTGTCTTGCGCATCACCCCACCCCTCCCGTTATCCTGTAGTCACTTGACTACACTTTGCTCCAGTATAGCCGGGGCGGGATACCCGGCAAGCGGTAACTGCATTCAGGCGCGGCGCTCCGCCAGGGCACCGAGACGGCGGGCGAAGGCGCGCGGCAGCATGCTGCGCGGCTGTTTCTCGAAGCCGGCGGCGGCGCGCAGGAAGGGTTCGAATACCAGGAAGCCGAGGCCGGCTGCCGCCAGCACCACCACGTCCAGCGCCGCTTCGTTGCGCTTCTGGCCGCCAGCGACACGGTGTTCGATGATGCGGCGCAGCGTGGGAAAATCGCTCTGCAATTCGCGCGGATCGGCACCATCCAGCAATTGCCGCGCCAGGATGCGCCAATAGGCATCGCCTTGCACAGCCGCCGCGAATACGGCCTCGGTGAGGCTGCCATGGGCCGCACCGCGCGCAATACCCTGGCCGGCGGCCTGCGCCAGGGTGTCGGCCTGGTGCTGCATCACGGCGCGCAGCAGGCCTTCCTTGCTGCCGAAATGGCGATGCACCAGGCCATGGTTGACCTTGGCCGCCAGCGCGATATCGCGCACCGATACGCCGCTGAAGCCGCGCCGGGCGAACAGCCTTGTCGCCGCCGCCAGCAGTGCCCGCTTCGGGTCCTTCTGGCGCGGCGTGGCGCGCTTCGGTTTCGCCGCCACGGTCAGAGGCTGATCACCAGCAGCCAGATGCTGGTGATCAGCAGGCAGGCGATGGTGAGCACGATGCCCACGGCGCGGCCGAACGAGGTTTTCTCGCTGCCCATCAGGCCCCAGGCATGCAGCAGCCGGCCCGCCAGCAGGCCACCGCCCAGGCCATGCAGCGCCCAGGCCGGGATGCCGCGATATTCCAGCATCGCCAGCAGGATCAGCACCAGCGGCACATATTCAATGAAATTGGCATGGGCGCGGCAGGCCCGCGCCAGCGCCGGATGGCCGCCATCACCGATGCCAACCTTGAATTTCCCGCGCAGCCGGATCACCGCGAAGGTGAGGGCTACCAGCAACAGGCCGAGCAGGCCGCCATAGATTGGCGTGATAGCGAAAGTATGTGGCATGGCGGCCTCCCTTCTGGTTGTAAACGCCACCGCGAGCACGGCGACTTGGTGGAATGACATAGCACAAACCTCCATGGCCGCGCAGCAGCATCGTTTTTCCTTTGCGTCGCGCCGGCAAAGGCACTAATCGCTGGGACCGGGGGGATCGCAGGCGCAGTTCTAGGAAGCAAAAAACTCATGCGTCCGGTCTGGTTATTGATTGTCTTTATGGCGCTTGTGCCGTTGCTGGCGCTGGCGGGCAATGCCGTGTTGCCGAAAGCACCGACGGCTGTCCGCGACGGGACAGCATCGCACCGGCTGCTGGTGCTGTTTCCGCCGCATCTCGATTCAACCGCCGCGATGACACGCATCGCCGGCCATGGCCGGCCGCTTGCCGAAGGCCGCGCCGGTTCCTGGTTGGTAGCGGGCGATGACGGCCTGGCCGCCGTGCTCTACCGCAGCGGTGCCTGGCTGGTGCTCGATGCCGAAAGCTGGCTGGCCGGTTGCTTCACCCGATCTTCGTAATTGACTCCATTGCCACAAGGATACCGCCATGGTCGCTTCCCTTCTTGCTATTGATGCCGTGGATGACCTGCGCCGCCGCGCCAGCAAGCTTTTCGTGATCTGGCTGTGGCTGCATGTGCCGCTGCTGGGGCTGCTTGGCTGGTTCAACGGTACCGGCGCGATCGTGCATGCCGTGCTGGCCGCCTTGCTGGCAATAGCGGCGACGCTGCTTGCAGCCCGCGATCCGCTGGCGCCGGCCACGCGCTACGTGGTTGCCACCGCCTTCGTCGGCATGGTGTCGCTGCTGGTCAATGCCGCTGCGGGGCCGTGGCAGATCGACGTGCATATGTATTACTTCGCCGCCTTCGCCATCCTCACCGCCTATTGCGACTGGCGCGTGGTGCTGCTGGCCGCCACGCTCACTGCCGTGCATCACTTAGGCCTCAACCTGCTGCTGCCAAGCGCGGTGTTTCCCGGCGGCGGCAATATCCTGCGCGTGCTGCTGCATGCCGTGATCGTAGTGGTGGAATGTAGCGTGCTGATCTGGCTGTGCATGGTGCTGGATGGCCTGTTCAGCCGCAGCCAGGCAGCTTTGGATGAAGCCCAGAACAATCTCGCCGAACGCAACCGCATGGAGGAGGAGGCTGCCCGCACGCGTGAGCGTTTTGCCACGCAGCAGGCCGAGCGCGAAGCAAAGTTCGAAGCCGCCATCGGTCAGGTGGTGGCCGCCGCTGCCGAGGGCGATCTGACCCAGCGCGTCGAGACGGCACAGCTTGATGGCATGATCGGGCGTTTCGGCACGGCGCTTAACCGCCTGCTGACACGCACCGACGAGGTGATGAATGCAGTAACAGCCATGACCGCGGCCCTGGCCAAGGGCGATCTGAGGCACCGCATCGACGGCAAGTTCGGCGGCCGCTTTGGCACTATCGTAGAGGACCTGAATGCCACCGGCGGCGTGTTGCGCGATTTCGCCCAGCGCCTGGCGCATAGCGCCGAAGCGGTGCGCAGCGCCGCCGCCGAGATTTCGGAAGGCAGCCAGGACCTGGCCCAGCGCACCGAATCACAAGCTGCCAGCATCGAGGAGACGGCGGCGAGCATGCATGAGATCACCGCCACGGTGAAGCAGAATGCCGACAACGCACAGGCCGCCAACCAGCTCAGCCAGGCGGCGCGCGATACGGCGGAAGCTGGCGGCAGCGTGGTGAATGAGGCCGTGGCGGCGGTGACGCAGATCGAGGAAAGCGCGCGCAAGATTTCCGACATTGTCGGCCTGATCGACGAGATCGCGTTCCAGACCAACCTGCTGGCCCTGAATGCCAGCGTGGAAGCGGCCCGTGCCGGCGAAGCCGGCAAGGGCTTCGCTGTGGTGGCGCAGGAAGTGCGCGCGCTCGCCCAGCGTTCCGCCAATGCCTCGAAGGACATCAAGGCGCTGATCAACGCCTCCAACGCCCAGGTGAAAACCGGCGCCACCTTGGTCAATCAGACCGGCGCCCGGCTTGGCGAGATCGTGTCGGCAATCAAGAAGGTGTCGGATATCGTCGCCGAGATCGCCGCTGCCAGCCGCGAGCAGGCAACGGGTCTTGAGCAAGTCAATACCGCCGTCGGCGGCATGGACGAGATGACACAGCGCAACGGTGCGCTGGTCGAGCAGACCAACGCCTCCGCGCAGCAGCTATCGGGCCAGGCCAACGAGCTGTCACAGCTCGTCGGCTTCTTCCAGGTCAGTCGCTGATACTTAACCCGGTACCCTTAGCCCAGCACCTTGTGCAGCGTCAGGCGGCGTTCCTCGCCGTCTGCGCCGCGCCAGGCGATGCTCTGGCCTTCGGCTAGGCCGATCAGGGCCGCGCCGACTGGCGTGGCGATGCTGATGCGGCCGAGCGCAATATCGGCTTCCGCCGGATAGACCAGCATGCCGCTCTGCGCCTGGCGCTGGTCGCCATAGCCGAATAGCAGCGGCCGGTGCATGGCAGCGACCTGGCGGCCAAGCTGCGCCTGCGGCTGCAACTGGGCGCGCTCCAGCTCATCCAGCAGCATGCCGCCGAGTGCCGGCTGCACGCCTTCCAATGCCTCGGCCAGCGGCAGCAGGCGGTTATAGTCTTCATCGCCAATGGTGATCGGCGGCAGCGGATTGAGGAAGTTCATCATGGTCGTGTCTCCAAATACGGATCGACGCGCGCGAGCATGCCCAGCGGCGTCAGGATTGAGAAATTTTGGTTTGGTGTGTGGGAGGCCCCGGAGGGCGCGGGTTTTTTACGCGCGCGCCGCCGGGGCAGCATCGCCTGCATGCAGGCGGCCGGCGCGGGTGCTGTCAGCAATGCGGCGCGAAACGGTCATAGGATGAATATGGGGCGTGGAACCGCGCGGCGCAAGATGCACCCTGCCAAAGGAACGCTGGCCGCGCGGGAACTTTTCCGGCTTATTCCGCCGCCTGGCCGCGCGCCTGGGCGCGGATCAGGCCGATGATTTCAGCCGCCGCGGCCGGGATATTGGTGCCGGGACCGAAAATCGCTGCCACGCCGGCCGCGCGCAGGAAATCATAATCCTGCGGCGGGATGACGCCGCCAGTGACGACGAGAATATCGCCCGCGCCCTGGTCCTGCAGCGCCTTGATCAATTGCGGCACCAGCGTCTTGTGGCCGGCGGCCTGGCTCGACACGCCGATGACATGCACGTCGTTGTCGATGGCATCCTTGGCGGCTTCTTCCGGCGTCTGGAATAGCGGCCCGACATCGACGTCGAAGCCGAGATCGGCAAACGCCGTGGCGATCACCTTGGCGCCGCGGTCATGGCCATCCTGGCCGAGCTTGACGACCAGGATACGCGGGCGGCGGCCTTCTTCGGCGGCGAAGGCTTCGATGTCCTGCTGGATCTTCATGAAGCCGGCATCCCCCTCATAGGCGGCGCCATAGACGCCGGAGATCGAGCGCACCACCGCCTGATGCCGCGTGAACACGCGCTCCATGGCATCCGACATCTCGCCGACGGTGACACGGGCGCGGGCTGCCTTCACACAGAGGTCGAGCAGGTTGGCATTGCCGCGCGCGCCGTCTTCCAACTCTTGTATGGCGCGCTCAGCCGCGATCTTGTCGCGGGTGTTGCGGATGGTCTTGAGCCGGGCGACCTGTGATTCGCGCACGCGGGTATTGTCGACTTCCATGGTTTCCGGCTTCTCGTCCTTGGCCGGGCGGTACTTGTTGACGCCGACCACGACTTCCTCGCCCTTGTCGATGCGCGCCTGGCGCCGCGCCGCGGCTTCCTCGATGCGCAGCTTCGGCATGCCGCTTTCCACCGCCTTGGTCATGCCGCCCATGCCTTCCACTTCCTGGATCAGCGCCCAGGCATGTTCGGCGAGAGAATGGGTCAGCGCCTCGACGTAGTAGGAGCCGGCGAGCGGATCCACCACCTGGGTGATGCCGGTCTCTTCCTGGATGATGAGCTGGGTGTTGCGGGCGATGCGGGCGGAGAATTCGGTCGGCAGCGCGATGGCTTCATCCAGCGCATTGGTATGCAGCGACTGGGTGCCGCCGAGCACGGCGGCCAGCGCCTCGATGGCAGTACGCACCACGTTGTTGTAGGGGTCCTGCTCGGTGAGCGAGACGCCCGAGGTCTGGCAATGGGTACGCAGCATCAGGCTGCCGGATTTCTTCGGCTTGAATTCCTTCATGATGCGGTGCCACAGCAGGCGCGCGGCGCGCAGCTTGGCCACTTCCATGAAGAAGTTCATGCCGATGGCGAAAAAGAAGCTCAGTCGCCCGGCGAACTCATCCACATTCATGCCGGCATTGATCGCGGTGCGCACGTATTCCAGGCCATCGGCGAGCGTGAAGGCCAGTTCCTGCACCGCCGTGGCGCCGGCTTCCTGCATGTGGTAGCCGGAAATCGAGATCGAGTTGAACTTCGGCATGTTCTTGGCGGTGTAGCCGATGATGTCCGCGATGATCCGCATGCTCGGCGCCGGCGGATAGATATAAGTGTTGCGGACCATGAACTCCTTGAGGATGTCGTTCTGGATTGTGCCGGAGAGCTTCTCCGCCGGCACGCCCTGTTCCTCGGCGGCGACGATGTAGCCCGCGAGCACCGGCAGCACGGCGCCGTTCATGGTCATCGACACGCTCATCTTGTCGAGCGGGATGCCGTCGAACAGGATCTTGGTGTCTTCCACGCTGTCGATGGCAACGCCGGCCTTGCCGACATCGCCGACCACGCGCGGATGGTCGGAGTCATAGCCGCGATGGGTGGCGAGGTCGAAGGCGACGCTGACGCCCTGCTGCCCGGCGGCGAGATTCTTGCGGTAGAAGGCGTTGGATTCTTCCGCCGTGGAAAAACCCGCATACTGGCGGATCGTCCAGGGCCGGTTGGTATACATGGTGGCGCGCACGCCGCGGGTGAACGGCTCGACGCCGGGAAGCTGGGCAATCTCGAGCCCTTCCAGGTCGGCGGCGGTGTAGAGCGGCTTGACCTTGATGCCTTCCGGCGTGTCCCAGATCAGGTCGGTGACCGGCTTGTCGCCGAGTTCGCGCGCCGCCAGCTTGGCCCAGGCCTCCGGAAAAGTGATCGTATTGTCGCCCATGGTCTCGGCCTCGCCTACCGTCTTAGCGTTGTATTGGTCTTGGCATCATATTGCACTGCAATGACGCAGTATGCCGGGGAAAAACCCGCTGTCAAATGGGTGTTAGAATTTGAGTCTTGATATTCGTTTTCACTACTGTATCCTTGCGTCCTTAGGACGCAAGGATACAGTAGTGAACAATGTTTTATGTTTATTTCTTGACATGTTTAGCATGCTTCAGATATACGTCCTTAGGACGTATATCTGAAGCATGCTAGATTAATTCGGAGAGCGATTTACGTGGCACGCCAACTCCGCACCACAATCATCATATCAAAGAAGCTCAGCCGGGCCGGCGCGCGGGTCGCCGCGTTGCTGCAGGAAATCGGCAAGCCCATCCTCAGCCAGTACGAATTGTATCATGTCATCGGCCGCCTTTATGAAAATCCCGAGGGTTTATACCTGCGGCAAAAAAACATCGACCGGACGGAGTTTGATCGCATCAAGGCCAATCTCCGTGCCGCGAACATCATTGCAAAGGATGCGGATTACGGGGCACGCGCCTATCGTGTGAACACCGTTCCGGATCTGCCGGCGGAAGAGATTTGCTGCCTGGTCGATCCATCCTGCTATGTGTCGCATCTATCCGCGCTGCAGCGTTATGGCCTGACCAATCGCCGACCGGTCAAGCTGACGCTTTCCCGGCCCAGCAACCCGGGCCGGAAAGACAAACCGAAATCCACCGCTGAATGGCTGCCGCCACAAATTACATCGCATCCAGACATGGTGCGCGGGCGCAAAATCCAGCTTGCGCAAACCAGCTCCCCCGGCGCCACCATAACCCTGCGCGGCACATCCATTCGCATCGCGACCGTCGGCCGCTGCTTCCGCGACATGCTGTCCGATCCCGAACTCTGTGGCGGCATGGCCCATGTGGTCAGCATCTGGAAACAGCATGCACCGACCTATCTTGAGGAAATCCTCCGCGAAATCGATGCCTGCGACGCGGCTATCGTAAAAGTACGGGCCGGCTTCATCCTGGAAGCCGAGCTTGGCATCCAGGATGATACGATCCAATCATGGGAGAAATTCGCCCAAAGGGGCGGCTCGCGCAGGCTGGATCCGGAAAAGCCATACAAGGCAAAGCATTCCGAGAAATGGATGCTATCGATCAATGTCTGAGTCAGGCGAGGCGGACTTACCAAGCTGGATCGAGCGGGTAAAAAGCGATCCCGTCGCCTATCTGGAGCGGCAGGTGGTGGAAGTGATCCTGACCGCCATTGCCCAGGAACCAAACCTGCGGGAGAAAATTATCCTCAAAGGCGGCACCCTCATGGGTGTCGTCCACAAAAGCCCAAGGCAGACAAGCGACCTCGACTTCACGACCATCCTGTCGGCACGGCAAGACAAGATTCACGAATTCATCCGGGACAGCCTGAACCGGCAATTCCACAGTGCCGCAAATCGGCTGGGCAACCCCGATCTGCTGGTAAGAATTCAATCGCTGCAGCTAAAGCCCAGAAAAGACTCTTTCGCCAGAAAGGATTTTCCAGCCCTCATCCTCAAGATCAGCTATGCGCGGCGCGGCTCACCGGAGCAGCGGCTGCATGAGACCGGCCAGGGCATAAAGGTTATTGAAGTGGATATCAGTTTCAACGAGCCGATTGGCAAGACCATCCCGATCCGCCTGGGCGATGACCATACGCATATCCTGGCCTACTCCCTGATTGACCTACTGGCTGAGAAATACCGCGCCTATCTGCAGCAGGAAGTGCGCAAGCGAAACCGCCGCCAGGATATATTCGATATTCACCACCTCTTGTGCATGTATGACTTAACGGAACAGCAGAAATCGGCCTTGCTCGAAACCCTGAAGCAGAAATGCCAAGCTAGAGGTATTCACCCCAAACAGACATCGCTGGAAGATCCAGGCCTGATCGAGCGGGCACGTTCCGAGTGGCATACGCAGAAACTTGAAGTGATGGATCTGCCCGATTTCGAAGTCTGTTTTCGGACCGCGAATACTCTTTATAAAAATCTACCTTGGTAACTTAAAAATCGGGAGCCTTTCTCCGCCGATTGCCTGCTGCCTGAGCCCTTTAGTCACCGCTGAGGCGATAGCGATCGCCGATGCGGTCGGCCTGGCCGAGCAAGGTCAGCGCCTCCAGAATATCGGCAACCCTGTTGCGATTGCCGCGACCGGAGAATTCCGCCGCCAGGTCACGCGAGGACACCGCATGCGGGGCACGGCGCAACAGCGCCCGCACCATCGCAACCTGCTCCGGTAGCGGGCCAGGCAGACGCGGACGCGCCGCACTGGCCACCAGCAGCTCGGCCTCGATCTGGCGTGCCTTCGCCGCCACCATGGTCTGCGCCGGGGCCTGAAATTCGGGGCGCAGCCAACGCACCAGCCCATCGCGCTCTTCCGCCACCCGCGCCTGGTTCAAGGCGACAAGCCGCTCGACGATGGCATCCACCGCCAGATCACGCGGCCAGCCATAGGCCTCGGCCACGGCCGCATCGATATCGTCATGCAGGGCGCGCAGCACGCCCACCTGCCCGGCATCGTATATGTCGGCTTCGGCTGCCGTGAGCATGACGCCCGCCCGGTGCTTTTCCAGCACATTGTACAAACCGGTCATGGTGAGCTGCGGGTGCCGCCGCAGCACGTCCTTGCGATGTGCATCCAGGTCTTCCGAAAACTGGGCGATCCGGCGCTGCAATGCAGGGGCAGTTGTGCCGGGGAAGGGAAAGGGATCGAAGCATCGTGTTTTGTTGTAGCGAGGGTCGTTTCCGACACCAAGGCGGCCCCCTGCCGCTAGCGCCCAGGCAATATGGATGCGGGATGAAAGAATGCCAAGGGAATAGGCGTCCGACGCAGCTACCGCCACAAGCATGTTGTCGGGCCGAGTAGCGGCATCAAGAAACTGGAAAACCCGGTGCTTCGTTGTTTCCACCGTTGCGATATAGCGTGGCAGGCCCTTGAGGGCTTGGCGCAACTCGCGCCGTGGCTCGCCGAAAATCCACCATTGCTCGCGGTAGCTGGCACGGCTGTTATGTTCACGCTCGGGCCGCACATGGTCATAGAGCCAGTTATAGACGTCCTTATAGTCGCGCCGCACTTCGGCTTCTTCCAACGGATAGAGGTCAATCACCATCACACCACGCGGCCGCGCCGTCAGGTCGCGGCCATTGCGGTAATGCAGAATGTGCTTCTCCAGCCCGGGCACACGGCCCAGGCCAAGCTGCGCCGCCTCTCTCGGTGTTACAATGAAGCCGGCGCCATGAAGCTTCACTCCCGGGCTGCAGATAGCTTCATTCGACCGCAAGGCTTTCGCAGAAAGTACGGCGGCACCGATACTCAAATCGGCCTGGATGGTGCCACGCCGGCCCTGAAGCAATACCCGGGGCGCATCGCTATCAAGTGCCTCCTCGGCGGTGACGCTGAGCAGCAGGCCGTCCTTGGCATCGGCCTCTGCCACAGTCATGGCGATGCGCACATCGGCGCGGTCTGCCGCCTTCATCCAGGGATGATCCGGTATCGCCATCACCAGGCCGAGCGGATCGCGGCCTTCCAGATGCCGCTGGATGACACGGCGCGAAAAGGTCTGGGTAATGGAATTGGTGGTGATGAAACCGAAGCGGCGGGTCGTTCTGCTGCGCGCCAGCTCCGCCGCCTTGTCCCAGAAATGCATCACGTAATCGGCGCCGCCCGGGATATGCGGCCGGGCCTGCCAGCAGGCTTCGGCATAGCCATCGCCGAATTCCTGCCGCATGTCCTTGCCGGCGATATAGGGCGGGTTGCCGACGATGAAATCCGCCGCTGGCCAGGGGGCCGGGCGGGGATTGTGGTAGCGATAGAGTTCTTTTTGTGCTGTCTCATCCGGCACCTGTTCGCCGGTGATCGGATGCGGCTTGTAGGTGACACCGTCCCAGCGGGTCAGCGGGCGGCCGCGCTCGTCGCGCTCCAGTTCCTTTGCCTCATAAGCGAGAATCGCATCGCGGCGCTGGATGGTCTGGAAGTTCTTCAGCACCGGCTCTGCCGGCATGACGCTGCCGAAGGTGCGGAAATGCCATTGCAGATAGCCGATCCACAATACCAGTTCGGCAATGGCCACGGCACGCGGATTGATCTCCAGGCCGAGAAACTGATGCGGATCGACAGTCTCGCCGGTGAGATGCAGCCGCTCCTGTTTCTCGCCAAGCTCGACCAGCAGGTTCAGCACCTCGCCTTCCAGACGCTTCAGCAATTCCATGGCGACATAGAGGAAATTGCCGGTGCCGCAGGCCGGATCCAGAATCCGCAAGCCGCAAAGCCTGTGGTGAAACTCGCGCACCAGGCGCCGCGCCTGCGCCACATCACCAGCCGCATGTACCTGGGCGGCGGCAGCCTGCACCGAACGCCAATCCTCGCTTAAGGGATCGATGATCGTGGCGGTGACCAGCCGCTCCACATAGACGCGCGGCGTGTAATGGGCACCGAGGCGATGGCGCTCCGCCGGCGATAGGGCGCGCTCCAGCAGAGTGCCGAAAATCGCCGGCTCGACATCCTTCCAGTCGCGCGCTGCCGCCTTGAGCAGCAATTCCAGTTCATCCTCGTCCAGCGGCAGGGCCGAGGCATCCTGGAACAGGCCACCGTTGAAATGCAGCAGGTCGGACTCCAGTTCGGGCGAGAACTGGCCGCGATCCATCGCAGCCCACAGCCGGGCAAGGCCGATATGCAGCTTGTCGGCGCGCCCCTTGTAGCGGGCAAGCCAGGCATGGAAGGCGCCGCGCTTGAGCAGGCCGACGCTGCCGGCAAACATGGTGAAAAGACAGCGCATCAAGAACATCGCCACTTTTTCCGCCACGATAGGATCGACGGTTTGCGGCACTGGCCTTGCCAGCTTGGCTTCAAGCGATGTGGAAAGGCGTGCCAGCAGGCTGGCGATATCGCGCGTCACCTGGGCTGTGCGCCGCGCTGGGTTGAGCTGCATCGGGTCCTGCCACACCAGCCGCAGTTTCTCGCGCACGGCAGCATCGCCGAGCTGATTCAGGGTGATGCGGTGTCTGCTGCGATCAGGGAATTGCGCGTAGAATTTTCCCTGCAGCGAAAAATCGGCATAAAGCTCGATGGCGCGGCCGACATCGACGACCACAAGAAAGGGCGGCCAGCCTTCCTCTACGGGAAGCCGGCGCGCATAGCCCTCCGCCTGTTCGCGCGCCTGGCGCATCAGCGTGTCCCAGGCGCGTCCGGGCCTCTCGCCTTCCTGCCATTGCCGTTTCCGGCTCTGCTTCGCTTCCAGCACGAAGCAATCGCGGCGATAAAGATCAATATAGTTGCTGGTGATCGATTCATCCTCGTGCCGGGCCGGCACGCGGCGCTCGAACACATAGGTATTGCAGCTATCGTCGGCCACCGACGGCTTGGGCAAATCCGCGCCGATCAGGTGGCATAGTTCCGTCAGGAACATCTGGTAATTGGCCCGCTCGCCCCCTCCCGCATCCCGCCAGCGCGAAATGAAGGCCGCCACCGCCTTTTCCTCCCCCACGCACCACCACCTTCAATTGATTACCCCCATATGCGGAAACGTTAAAATACAATTTATGAGTCTACAAGTGTATTTAAATAATCTTATTAAGGGCATTGGTAATTTGAGGCTAATGGCAGTTTTCCGGTAATATCTCCATCCGCTGGCAAGTTATCGGAAGACTGCCTACACTACCCCTATGCTGAGCAAGAAGACCTCAAGCAAGAAACTGGCTGTGAAGCTGCGCATCGTGCTGGACGAGGAAGCCTTCCTCGGGCCGGGCAAGGCCGACCTGCTGCAGGGCATCGCCGAGACCGGGTCGATCGCCGCTGCCGGGCGCCGGCTGGGCATGAGCTACAAGCGCGCCTGGCTGCTGGCCGAGACGCTCAACGGCTATTTCCACGAACCGCTGGTGACGGCCGCGACCGGCGGCAAGGCGGGCGGCGGCGCGACGCTGACCAAGCTGGGCCAGGATGTGCTGGTGCGCTACCGCCGCATGGTGGCGGCGAGCGAAGCCGCCTGCGCCGAGGATGTTGCCGCCCTGAACAAGCTGCGTGGGCGCAAGCTGCGCGGCAAATCGGCGAAATAAACCGCGAGACAAGCGAAATTTCCGTCCGGCTATAGCGCTTGAGTTGGCGCGCCGCACCGCGTTATAGTTCTTCGGACATAACGAAGGGACGCCATGATGCGCTTTCTTGCCGCCCTGCTACTTAGCCTTGGTCTGCTGCTGAATACCTCATTTCTCGCTAAGCAGGCCCGCGCCCAGGACCTGCTGGTTTTCGCCGCCGCCTCGCTGAAGAATGCGCTGGACGAGATCAACCAGGGCCAGGCGGGCGTGAAGGTCTCCTACGCCGCGTCCTCGGCGCTGGCCCGCCAGGTCGAAGCCGGCGCCCCGGCGGATGTGTTCATTGCCGCCGATCTCGACTGGATGGACTACCTGCAGCAGCGCAATCTGGTGCGCAACGCCACGCGCACCAACCTGCTCGGCAACCGCCTCGCGCTGATCGCGCCGGCCGACAGCAAGGCGGCGATCACGCTGGGCAGCAATGCCAATCTGGCCGCACTGCTCGGGCCCGATGGCCGCCTGGCCATGGGCGACGTGAACGCGGTGCCGGCTGGCAAGTATGGCAAGGCGGCGCTGCAAGCCCTGAATATCTGGCCGCAGGTGGCGAACCGCGTGGCGCAGGCCGAGAATGTGCGTGCCTCCCTGGCCCTGGTGGCACGCGGCGAGGCGCCGCTCGGCATCGTCTACCGCACCGACGCGGCGAGCGAGCCAAAGGTGCGCGTGGTGAGCGACTTCCCGGAAACCTCCCACCCGCCGATCATCTATCCGGCCGCCGTGCTGGCCAACAACAAGAATGATGGCAGCAGGAATGACGCCGCCACCGCCTATCTGGCCCGCCTGCGCCTGCCGGCAGCGGCAGCGGTTTTCGCCAAACATGGTTTCGCGGTACTGCCGGCGGATGCCAAGATCAACTAATATCCTTCCGTGACCCTGACACCGGAAGAATCCACGGCGCTGCTGCTCAGCTTGCGAGTGGCCGGCATTGCCACCCTGGCCAGCATTCCGTTCGGGCTGCTGGCGGCATGGCTGCTGGCGCGGCGCGATTTTCCCGGCAAGGCGTTGCTGGATGCCTTGATCCACCTGCCGCTGATCCTGCCGCCTGTTGTCACCGGCTACCTGCTGCTGCTGCTGTTCGGGCGCAAGGGACCGCTGGGCGCCTGGCTGGCCGAGCATCTCGGCATCGTCTTCGCTTTCCGCTGGACCGGTGCGGCGCTCGCCTGCGCCGTGATGGGCTTTCCGCTGATGGTGCAGGCATTCCGGCTGGCTTTGCTGGCGGTTGACCGCAAGCTGGAACAGGCGGCCAGCACGCTGGGCGCCAGCCCGGCCATGGTGTTCATCACTGTTACCTTGCCGCTGATGCTGCCCGGCCTGCTGGCCGGCATCGTGTTGTCATATGCCCGCGCTGTAGGTGAATTCGGCGCCACGATTACTTTTGTCTCCAATATTCCTGGCGAGACCCAGACCCTGCCGGTTGCAATTCACGTTTTTCTGCAACAGCCGGGGGGCGATACCCCGGCCGTGCGCCTGGTGGTGATTTCAATTGTGCTGGCCTTTTCGGCGTTGATCGCCAGCGAGATCCTGTCGCGCCGCGCCACCCGGCTGGTGAACGGCCAATGAGTGCGCCATCGTGAGTCTCGAGGTTGATATCCACCATAGCCAGGGCGATTTCACGCTCGCCGCACGCTTTCAATGCGGCCCTGGCGTTACGGCGCTGTTCGGCCGCTCGGGCGCCGGCAAGACCACCCTGGTCAACCTGATCGCCGGGCTGATCAAGCCGCGCGAGGGCCGCATTGCCGTTGATGGCCGCGTGCTGGTGGATATGCGCGAAAACATCTTCCTGCCGCCACATAAGCGCCGCATCGGCTATGTGTTCCAGGAGGCGCGGCTGCTGCCGCATCTGGATGTGACGCGCAACCTGCTCTATGGCCGCTGGCTCGCCGATGGATTCTTCGGGATGCGCCGCGATGGCTTCGAGCATACGGTCGCTTTGCTCGGGCTTGAACATTTGCTGACGCGCCGCCCGGGCACGCTGTCGGGTGGCGAGAAGCAACGTGTCGCCATCGGTCGCGCCTTGCTGACACGGCCTGCCCTGCTGCTGCTGGACGAGCCGCTGGCTTCGCTTGATGCGGCACGCAAGGAAGAAATCCTGCCCTACCTGGAGCGGCTGCGCGATGAATTGCGCATCCCGATCGTGCATGTCAGCCACGCGCTGCCGGAAGTGACACGGCTCGCCACCAATGTGGTGCTGCTCTCCCAGGGCCGCGTCGAGGCGGTGGGCAGCATGGCTGAACTGGCCGCGCGGCTCGATCTCTATCCCATCACCGGGCGCTATGAAGCCGGCGCGGTGCTGGCCTGCCGCGTCACCGCGCATGATGCGGCCCATGGCCTGACGCAACTGGCGAGCCAGGCCGGCGCGCTCTGGGTGCCGCAGCTTGAGCTGGCCATCGGCGCCAGCGTGAATATCCGCATCCGTGCCCGCGACGTGACGCTGTTCCTGGAGCCACCGCAGGGTTCGAGCGCGCTGAACATCCTGCGCGGGTGCGTGCGCGAGATCGTGCGGCGCGAAGGCGCGGCGGTGGATGTGAAGCTGGATTGCAGCCTGGAACCGGGCAAGGCGGGTGCGGATGTGATCGCGCGCATCACCCGGCTTTCCGCCGAGCGGCTGAACCTGGCGCCGGGCCAAGTGCTGTATGCGGCAATAAAGACCGTGGCGATGGACCGCCGCGGCATTACCGGCCTGGGGCCACCAGCCGCATAGCCACCGGCTGCTTAGCCTAGCATCTCGCGACCCTGTTCATCGAAGAACACGGTGAGGCCGAGCACCACATCGACGGTTTCGCCATCGTCGGCCATCGGCAGGAAGATGCGCTCCAGCGCATGCAGTTCGCGGTCATGCGGCATATAGGCCGGGCCGCGATACCAGGCCGGGCGGCGCTGCTCGGCTAGTTGATGCAATTCGCGCAGCGGCAGCGCATCGGGTGGCAATAGGTTTTCGATGAAATCGCCGGGTGCGGCAAGGATGCCGAAGCGCCGCATCGCGCCACCAACCAGGCGCATGCGGAAACGCGGGCCCGGGTTTGGCGATAGGGAGCGGGGCAAAACATCCACCAGCCACATGTATTCCAGCAGGCGCGGGATGCGCATGGGATCAAGCGCACGCCGGCCCGGCAGGCGGCCCGGTGCCGGCGCGCATTCCTGCCAATAGGCATAAATCATGCGGAGCATGGCATGCGCATCGGCAGGCAAAGCGAAAGGTGCTTGCGGCGGTGAATATTCCAAGGCGATACCGAAACGGCGAGACTGGCACAATCTACAGCGGAATTGTGCAGGATAGAACCGCCAGCATGCACCAGCCGGGACTTTCCGCGCCGCCAACGGCAGCTTAGAATTCGTGCCCGGATTACTGGAGTAGTCGCGTCATGGCCGCCGCGCCGCTGATTGATGCCTCGCTGGAGGCCTGGAAAGTCACCGCCGCGCGCCGGCTGATCGAGACCGTGCCATTCCACCTCTGGGCAGGGTTAACCCTGCTGGAACTGTCGCCTGGGCTGTGCCGGCTCAGCTTTCCCGCCAGCGGCGACGTCCTTGTTGTCGGTGGCTACGTGCATGGCGGGATCCTGAACGGTCTGCTGGAGCCTGCCGCCTATGGCGCGCTGATTACCGGGCTCAATGAAAGCGACCATGCCGTCACCGTGGATATCCATGTGCAGCATCTGCGCTCGATCCAGCAGGGCGCCGAGGTGGAACTGACCGGCAGGGTCGTCCGCCGCGCCCGCGCGCTCGCCTTCCTGGAAGCCGAGGCCCGCGTCGATGGCCTGCTGCATACCCAGGCGCGCATTACCAAGGCCATTACCCAGCTTGGGCCGACATGACCCATCAGGCACCCATACAGCTGGGCCGCGTGCTCTGCGTGCTGGGACCGACCAATACCGGCAAGACCCATCTTGCCGTCGAGCGCCTGCTGGGCCACAAGAGCGGCATCATCGGGCTGCCGCTGCGCCTGCTGGCGCGCGAGATCTATGACCGCGCGGTGGCGATCAAGGGCGCCGCGCGGGTGGCGCTGGTCACCGGCGAAGAAAAGATCGTGCCGCCGCAGGCGCAATGGTTCATCTGCACTGTCGAGGCGATGCCGCTGGAACGGCAGTATGATTTCCTCTGCGTTGATGAAATCCAGCTTTGCGGCGATGCCGAGCGCGGCCATGTCTTCACCGAGCGGCTGCTGCATGCGCGCGGCACGCAGGAAACCATGTTCCTCGGCGCCGACACCATGCGGGCGCTGATCCGCCGCCTGGTGCCGCAGGCTGAATTCATCGCAAGGCCGCGGCTTTCGGCGCTCGAATATGCCGGCTCGAAGAAACTCTCGCGCCTGCCGCCACGCTCGGCGGTGGTGGCGTTTTCGGCCAGCGATGTCTATGCCATCGCGGAATTGCTCAGGCGCCAGCGCGGCGGCGCCGCTGTTGTGCTTGGCGCGCTCAGCCCGCGGGCGCGCAATGCGCAAGTGGCGATGTTTCAGAACCGCGAGGTCGAGGTGATGGTGGCGACCGACGCCATCGGCATGGGCCTCAATCTCGATATCGAACACATGGCCTTCGCCGAGACATCGAAATTCGACGGTATCTCGATCCGGCCGCTGACACCGGCGGAACTCGGCCAGATCGCCGGGCGCGCCGGGCGGCACCTGCGCAACGGCACATTCGGCACCACCAACAATCCCTATGGCGGCGAAAGCCCGGTGCTGGACCCGGAAATCATCGAGCGCATCGAGAATCATCATTTCGATCCGGTGCCGGTGGCGCGCTGGCGCAACGCAGCGTTGGATTTCCGCTCACCCCAGGCGCTGCTGCGCAGCCTGGACGCGCCGCCGCCGCGCGAGGGCCTGATGCGGGCGCGCGAGGCCGACGACCTGCTGGCATTGAAGGCGCTGCTGCAGGATGACGACACCATGCACCGCGCCAAGGGCCATGACCGCGTGCAATTGCTGTGGCAGGTCTGCGAGATTCCGGATTTCCGCAAGAGCCTGCATGATGGCCATGTGCGGCTCTTAAGCCAGATTTACCGCCATCTCTGCGACCGCGATGGCCGTTTGCCGGCCGATTGGGTGCAGGGCCAGCTTACCCGCATCGATCGCACCGAGGGCGATATCGACACGCTTTCCAACCGCCTGGCGCATATCCGCACCTGGACCTATATTGCGCATCGTGGCAGTGTAAGCCCACGACATAACCGGGACAAAAGCGCCGGCTGGCTTGACGACGGCGCGCTTTGGCAGGAAAAGACACGGGCGATCGAGGACAGGCTGTCGGATGCGCTGCATGAGCGGCTCACCCAGCGTTTCGTCGACCGCCGCGCCACGGTGCTGACCAGGCACCTGCGCGACATCAAAACACTGGCCATTCGTATCGCAGAGGATGACGCGCTCATGGTTGAAGGCGAAAGCATTGGCCGCATTGTCGGCTTGCGCTTTACCCCGGACGGGCATGAGACCGGCGAGGAAGAGCGGGCGCTGCGCGCCGCCGCGCATCGCGCGCTCGGGCCGGCATTGGAAGAACGCGCCCGCGAGATTCTCGGCCTGGCCGATGACCGCTTCGGCCTCTCGCCGGAAGGCGCGATCATCCTCAAGGACGATCCGATCCATGCCCATGGCGCGGCCCTGGCGAAACTCGCCAAGGGGCCGATGCCACTGGAGCCGAAGCTGCTGCTGCTCGCCGACGAGGCCCTGCCGGCGGAGCATCGCCGCGCGGTGGAAGACCGCCTGCAGCGCTGGCTCGACGCGCATCTGCGCCAGCATTTGGGCGATCTCTACAAGCTGCGCGATGCCGACCTGAAAGGGGCTGCGCGCGGCATTGCCTTCCAGCTCGCCAATGATTTCGGCGCCGTGCTGCGCGAGGATGTGAACGAGCTGCTGCGCGCCATGGACCAGACGGCGCGGCATCCGCTGCGGCGCTTAGGCGTCACCTTCGGCGAGATGCATATCTTCCTGCCGAAGCTGTTGAAGCCGAAACCGACGCAGTTGAAGACCCTGCTGTTCTCGATCAACAACGAGAAGCCGCCGCTCAGCCCGCCGCCGCCGGGCCTGACCTCGCTGGATATCATCGAGCCGCGCCCGGAACGCTGGTGGCTCGCCGCCGGCTTCCTGCGCGTCGAAAACCGCGCCTACCGCCTCGATATCGTGCAGCGCATCGCCGAGGGCGCGCGCAAGGCCGAGCATGACGCCAAGCATCCGCCGGCTTTGTTCTCGATTTCACCGGTGACGCCCATAAAGCCGGAAGCAGCCAAAGCCGAGACTGCCGAGCCAGAGACAGCTACGGAAGCCGAAGCCGTCGCCGCCGCCATCGAGGAAATCGAAGCCCCCGCCGAAGCGCCTGTCGAAGCCGTTGTCGAAGCTGAGGCAGCCGCGACTGAGGCCACTGCAACTGAAGCAGCCGCTGGCGAGACGCCTGCCGCTGAAGCCGCGGCCGAAACCGCTCCGGCTCCGGTCGCCCCTCAGCCGGTGCGCCGCAAGCCGCGCCCGGATGGTTCCTTCCCGCCGGCGGTGGAATGGATGAACCTGGCCGGCTGCGGCACCGAGCAGCTCCGCCTGCTGCTGATCAAGCTCGGCTACCGTCCGGTGCAGCGCAGCCTCGACGATGGCCAGCCGGCAATCGAGATGTTCGTGCGCTCGGGCAAGGCGATCCAGGCCAAGCGCCAGCGCGAGCAGGAAAAGCGCCAGCGCGAGGAAGCCATCATCAAGGACAGCCCGTTCGCCGCGCTGGCGAAGCTCAAGCAGCGCTGAGGCCCGAAGGGCTGGCCCGGGCATGGAGAAGTGAAAAAGTGTCACCGCATTGCCTCAGGCGCGGTGACGGGGTAATTTCCGCGCAACGTCTCCGTAGCTCAGCTGGATAGAGCGGCTGCGTCCTAAGCAGCGGGTCGGGAGTTCGAATCTCTCCGGGGACGCCATT
>VFQP010000216.1_pt1 | contig 146974 bp, 139 predicted proteins | sample 3512351 | NCBI WGS metagenome assembly VFQP01 (sample SAMN10412372, study PRJNA504923) | tailings metagenome | isolation source: Relicate 1 Philex TSF1 revegetated site | place: Philippines: Tuba, Benguet | collected 2017-08-29 | reverse complement strand
TTAATCCATTTGGCGCGCGCGAAGATATGTTCTATCTCGTCCCGCTCCAAATCGTTAAATTGCAAAAAGTGTTTGATACTCATGATATTTCAGCGCTATTAAATCACGCGCCTGCCTTTAAAAAATTCAAAATCAGTGGGGCCAGCCTTTGCACCAACTCTTCGGCTTCCTGCTTGTTCATGACCAGTGATGGCAATAAGCGGATGACTTTTTCCGAAGTCACATTGATCAATAATTTGGCTGCCAGCGCCTGCTTGACCAATTCGACGCAAGGCCTGTCCAGCTCAATGCCTATCATCATGCCCGCATTGCGTATATGGACAATACCAGCCTGGCCTTTCAGCGCATCAGCCAGCAACTGGTTGATGTAGTTACCAATTGTCTCGGCATTTTCGCGCAGATTTTCTTCGGCAATGATATTCAGCGTCGCCAGGCCAGCGGCAGTCGCCAGCGGGTTGCCGCCAAATGTTGAACCATGCTTACCCGGGGTAAAGGTTTCAGCCGCCACACCACGCGCCACACAGGCACCGATAGGCACGCCAGAGCCCAGGCCTTTAGCCAGCGTCATCACATCAGGCAGAATGCCGGTATGCTGGAAAGCAAACCAGGTACCGGTTCTGGCAATGCCGGACTGTACTTCATCCAGCATCAGCAACCAGCCATTGGCATCGCAGATTTCACGCAGGCCCTGGAAATAAGCTTTCAGGTTGGCGGGAATATGCACGCCACCTTCGCCCTGCACTGGCTCAACCAGGATAGCCACTACATTATTCTTGTGCGAAGCGATGGTTTTGATCGCATCCAGGTCATCAAAAGGCACGCGTAAAAAGCCACTGACCAGAGGTTCAAAACCCGCCTGCACCTTGCGATTACCGGTCGCAGACAAGGTTGCCATGGTACGGCCATGAAAACTTTGATCCATCACAATGATTTCCGGATGGTCTATGCCCTTGTTGTGGCCGTACAGACGCGCCAGCTTGATGGCGGCTTCGTTCGCTTCACAGCCAGAGTTACAGAAAAATATCCTGTCCATGCCGGAAATTTCAGCCAGTTTGTCTGCCAGTGCAGATTGTTCGGCGATCTGGTAGATATTGGAGACATGGATCAAGCGTGCGATTTGCGCATTCAGTGCAGCGGTGAATTTGGGGTGGGCATGACCAAGACCATTCACGGCCACCCCGGACAGTGCGTCCAGATAGCGATCACCAGCGGTGTCTGTCAGCCAGACGCCTTCGCCTTTGACAAATGTCACTGGCTGCCTGCCATAGGTGTTCATTAAATGTTCGGAATGCATTTCAAACCCTTTTTCAAAAAACAAAACGGCGGCTCAAGCCGCCGTAACCGTCTCAAACCGTTTAAAACCCTAGCACTGCACGATGGCTCAAACCATTCGCCATGAAAAACAACATCGGTAGCGAGAGCATCATGTTGGTGCGGGATGCCAGCATCGCCACACGTCGCGCTTTATTTTTGGCTGCATCATCGGCAACCACCAGGCCCAGAATCTTTTTCTGGTTAGGCCAGATCAGTACCCATACATTCAGCAGCATGATGGTACCCAGCCAGGCGCCTATCCCTATCACTTCAAAACCGTTACGCAGCATAAACGCATCGTGGAAATGTGCGCCCAGTAAAGCAGCACCAGCCAGCCAGGTCACCACCGCAGACCAGCGGAACCAGAACAATGCCCTGGGTGCCACATGCTTGCTGATGCCAGCGGCAGTGCCATCTTCTGCAGCGGCTTTCAAAGCCGCCATTTGCACCAGGTTAAAATAATACAGCAAGCCTACCCATGTAATCCCTGCCAAAAAATGTATCCAACGCGCCAGAGCCGGTAGCAGTTCCATGGCTTAGCCTCCGACCGCGATAAAATTCTTGAGGAAAAAAACCAGTGCCAGGGTCAGCAATAACCCTGAAATGATAGTACCTGCGACAGATTCCAATGGATTTTTCATACTTCCCCCTTCGTATGTAGCCATGTATTTAGCCAGATATTTTCAACCGGATATTTTCAACCGGTAGTGCAGCCGTTTTCAACAGGTGATATGGCACGCTGTTTAAGTCATTTCACTTGTCCTTTACGCAGGTTTTTTTGTTGTGAAATCACATTTTGGCGAATGCTGGAGATTACCGCAAAAGTCCTGATTTGACAAGTTTGCAGGCCTTATACAGCCTTGACGGATTGATTTCACAGATGATAGCCGGGCTTTTTCGATTTATAATGCGCGGCGGCATTATGATTGTGCGTTTGGCATTCAAGCGTGCGCCTAAAAGGAACTGACACACCATGGCTACAACCGATATCGATGTATTGCTGGTTGGCGGCGGCATTATGAGCGCCACCCTGGCTATTCTGCTACATCGACTAGACCCTGCACTGCATATCTGCATGGTGGAACAGCTGGAAGACGTCGCCCTCGAAAGCTCGGATGCGCTGAACAACGCAGGAACAGGCCATGCCGGCTACTGTGAGCTGAATTACACACCAAAAGACAAACATGGCGAGATCCAGATCCGCCGGGCGCTGGAGATCAACGCGGCGTTCGAGGTCTCGTTGCAATGCTGGTCGACGCTGGTGAAAGAAGGCGTTTTGAATGCCGCAGAATTCATCCAGCGCGTGCCGCACCTGAGTGCGGTCTGGGGTGAGCAAGACAGCGCATTCTTAAAAAAACGCCATGCCTTACTGCAGGCACATCCGCTGTTTGCAGAGATGCAATTCACTACTGATGAAGCGACGCTACACGACTGGATGCCATTGATGATGTCCGGCCGCCAGCATACAACGCACATGTCTGCGACCCGCGTAGGACATGGTTCAGATGTGAACTTTGGCGCACTGACACGGCAACTGGTGGCTTACTTAAAAACCCGCCCGAATTTCACTTTGCTGACACAATCCCGTGTCAGCGCACTCAGACAAGTGCAGCATCGTGAGCGCAGTGGCTGGCAGCTACGCATACAGCATCTGCCTTCAGGCCAATCGCAGCCTTATCATGCTTCTTTTGTGTTTCTGGGCGCAGGCGGCGGCGCCTTGCCACTGCTGCAACAATCCGGTATCAGCGAAGCACAGGGCTATGGTGGTTTCCCGGTCAGCGGGCAATGGCTGATATGCAATAACGAAGCGCTGATCAGGCAACATCATGCAAAAGTGTATAGCCAGGCTGCGGTCGGCGCACCGCCCATGTCGGTTCCGCATCTGGATACCCGCATGATCGAGGGTAAACCGGCGCTGCTGTTTGGTCCTTATGCCGGGTTCACTACCCGCTTCCTCAAACAAGGTTCGCGCTTTGACCTGGCAAAGTCAGTGAAATTCAGGAATATCAAAAGCCTGCTCGGTGTTTGCCGGCATAACGCAGACCTGACCAAATACCTGATCAAAGAGGTGTTCCAAAGCCATGAGCAGCGCATGGATGCATTACGTGTGTTCCTGCCTGACGCAAACAGTCGCGACTGGCAACTTGCACATGCCGGCCAGCGTGTGCAAATCATCAAACGTTGCCACCAGCACTGGGGCAAACTGGAGTTTGGCACTGAAATCGTCGCTTCTGGAGATGGCAGCCTGGCTGCCTTGCTGGGTGCTTCACCGGGTGCCTCCGTGAGTGTCAAGGCCATGCTCGATGTATTGCAGCGTTGCTTTGGTGACCGGATGCAAAGCCCTGCATGGCAAGAGTCCTTGAAATCGCTGATTCCCTCCTATGGAGAGTCACTGATTGAGGACGCTGCCCTGCTGCGTCGCGTCCGCAACGACACGTTAAGCACATTGAATCTTGCTCAGTAACCGTTTGATTTTGCTTATAAAACGCGATGACCTGCAGTGACAAAAACATAACAAATCGCAAGAAAAAATGAATTTCATAGCGTGTATCATGGTCCAGTTTACAAACACTTAAAAAATGAAAGCCGTTTGTTGATGCCTAAATTTTCTTTATCCCACCCATTTTTCCATCAGAATTCCCCAGCCCTGACCCTGCCTTTTGGCACCAAAATTTCCGCTCTGTTTGCCGGTCTCCTACTAGCTGGCTGCCAGCCGACAGAAGCACAGAATGCGTCAAAAAATGCCATAGAAAACCCGGACTTTGGTGAGCAGGTCATCATCATGGATCCATCTATGCCGGCTGCTGATATCCAGAACAAGCTGGATGCCATCTTCAAGCAGCAGGAGGCCAACCAGTTTGGTCCTGAGCGTTATGCCGTGCTCTTCAAACCGGGTGTTTACCATAACAAGGTTAGACTGGGCTTTTACACACAATTGCTGGGTTTAGGCAAATCGCCGGATGATGTGATGCTGCAAGGCGGCATAGAGGTGGAGGCTTCCTGGCATGGTGGCGATGCCACGCAGAACTTCTGGCGCAGTGTGGAAAACCTGTCAGTCACCCCTGACAACGGCACCATGCTATGGGCAGTTTCCCAAGCCTCACCTTTACGCCGTATCCACGTGCGCGGCAATATGCTGCTGGACGACAATGGCGGCTGGTCCAGTGGCGGCTTCATCGCCGACAGCCTGGTGGACCAGCAGATCAACTCCGGCACCCAGCAACAATGGCTGACCCGCAACTCGACCATAGGCAGCTGGACTAACCAGAACTGGAACATGGTATTCGTAGGCGTTAAAAATGCCCCTGAATCCCATAACTGGCCTAACCCGCCTTATACCGTGGTCGAGCGTTCTCCGCGTGTCAGTGAAAAGCCGTTTTTAACCATTGATAGTGCCGGTCATTACAATGTATTTGTTCCCGCATTGAGGAAAGACTCGCAAGGCGTCACCTGGCAGGATAAAAACGTAGCTGGTGTAAGCCTGCCTTTGAACAAGTTTTATATTGCCAAAGCGACGAAAGATACCGCCAGCACTATCAATGCAGCGCTTGATTCAGGCAAGCATTTATTGCTGACACCGGGTATCTATACACTGGATGCGCCGGTAAACATCAAAAAGCCAAATACCGTCGTGCTGGGATTAGGTATCGCTACCCTGCTACCTACTGCAGGAAATGTGGCCATGAAGTTGGCTGACGTCGACGGCATCAAAGTCAGTGGCGTACTGTTTGATGCCGGTGAAAAGAACTCTGAGGTTTTACTGCAGGTAGGTGACAAGAAAACAACCGTCAGCCATGCGCAACACCCGGTCACCCTGCATGACGTTTTCTTCAGGGTTGGTGGCGCTAATGTCGGCAATGCCACTGATAGCGTGATCATTAACAGCAATCATGTGATCGGCGACAATTTGTGGGTATGGCGCGGTGATCATGGTAACGGCATAGGCTGGTCAACTAACAAAACCCGGCACGGCATTGTGGTCAATGGAGACAATGTCACCATGTATGGCCTGTTCGTTGAGCACTTCCACAATTACCAGACGCTATGGAATGGTGAAGATGGTGAAGTCTACTTTTACCAGAGCGAAGCGCCTTATGATGTGCCCAACCAGGAAAGCTGGATGAACGGCAACGTCAATGGTTTTGCCTCCTATAAAGTCGCTGATCAGGTGACCCGCCACAAAGCCACTGGCATGGGGGTATATTGTTTTTTTAATGACAACACAAGTGTCAAGCTGAACAGTGCGATCGAAGCGCCGGTGGGTCCCGGTATCCAATTCAGCCATGTCACCAGTGTTTCACTCGGTGGCACAGGCGAAATCACACATGTGATCAACGACCTGGGCGATAAGGCCTATGACAAGAACTATGTATCACGGGTGAAACCTTAAGCCGCCTGATGCTGGTCAGCGTGCGGGCGTTTTCTCGAACACCACGCGTGACCAGGTCACCCCTGGCTTGAAACTGAATATGCTGGGCTGATCCTTCAACAGCATCACGCAGGTGAGCCCCAGACTATCTGCCAGCTGTATCGTTTGCTCCGCATCCGTAGCGAAAACCAGTGAGCCCATGCCTGCCGGGCCATTACGTAACGACAGTGCACATTTACCCCCGGCTTTTAGCAAGCTAGAGAACCGGAGCAGTGAAGCATGCCTTTCAGCTTCATCCAGGTGATGCCATATCCCGTCTGCGAGAATAAAATCAAACTGGTTTGCGTCATTGCCAAGGCAAGCCAGCGCTGGCAGGCTATCCTGGTGCCAGGCAATGGGGTATTGGGCATATGCCTGACGCGCTGCATCCAGGAATTCCATCATCGGCTCTACCGCTACTACCGAATGCCCCATCCCGGCCAGGGCCATGGCATTCTGGCCGGCCCCCGCGCCGGCGTCGAGGATACGCCCAGGCCCGGGCGGCAAAAACTCAATGAATGCCTTGCACACTTCCCTGAAATCTAGTGCCTGGCTGCTGGCAATAAAGTGATGGATAAATCGCTTGTAACCTGCGGTGCCGCGAACCATGACCAGCCTCAGGCAGTTTGCTGTCCATACAGGCGCTGGTAAATACTGCCGGCCCGGTTGACCAATGTCTGGTGCTGACCCTCTTCAATAATGCGTCCGGCATCAAATACCAGCACCCTGTCCGCCTCTTTTACTGCAGACAGGCGGTGGGCAATCGTGATCGTGGTACGTCCGCGCAAAAACGCATGCATAGCCTTATGTAGCAAAGCTTCGGTGTGGGTATCCAGCATGGAAGTCGCTTCATCGAGGATGACTACTTGCGGTTGCTTGAGCATCATGCGTGCGATCGCCAGACGCTGCCGTTGCCCACCTGAAAGCCTTACCCCGCTTCTGCCCAGCTGCGAATCCAGGCCTTCAGGCAGATCGCGCACAAATTGCGCCAATTGCGCGACTTCCAGCACCTGCCATAGCTCTTCATCAGAATAAGCTTGTTGCATGGCGAGGTTCTGCCGCACGCTGTCGTTGAACAGCATAGGGTGCTGCAATACCACGCCTACATGATCACGGATCTGCGCATAGCCCAATTGTTCGATAGCCTGCCCGTTAAACAGTATCTGGCCCTGATTGGGCGCATACAAACCTAGCAGCAACTGTACCAGGGTGGATTTGCCTGCACCGGAAACACCGACCAACGCCACCTGTTCGCCAGAGGCGATATCCAGGCTGACCCGGTCAAGAATCGGGTCACCTTCTCCATAGGCAAAAGTCACTTGTTTGAGGGTGATGGTGGCAGGCTGCTGTTTGGCGAAGCCTTTTACAACTGCCGGAAAGTGCGGCTCTTCTTCCGCTTCCAGCACCTGGTTTATTCTAGCCAGCGCTGCTTTGGCAGCGTAATAGGAAAACTGCACGTTGAGCAATTCCTGTACCGGTCCCATCATGAACCACAGGTAGCCAAACACGGCGATCATCTGCCCGACAGACAGGTCAGAGAACACCACCATCAGCATCGCCACCGCACGGAAAATCTCGAAGCCAAACAGGAAGATACCGAATGACAGTCTGGAAAGGGCATCAGATTTCCAGCCTGACGCAGTCGCCTCTTCGCGTACAGCTTCAGCAGCCTGCTTGGCTTTTTCAAGGAAGCGTTTATCGCTATTGCTGGCGCGGAGTTGCTGCATCACTTCCAGCGTCTCGCTCACTGATTGGGACAACATCTCAAACGCGTTATTTTCACGCTGTTTCCATAGTTTGACCTTTTTACCCAGCAGCATGGTCAATGCGATCACAAACGGATTCAGCAGCAGGATAATCAGCGCCAGTTGCCAATGCATCCATAGTAAAACCACAGCGACACCAATCACACTCAGCACGGCCACCAGCACTTTAGCAATCGTCTCACCGAGGAATTTATCCAGTGTTTCGATATCGGTCAGCAAGCGTGCCGTCACCTGCCCGGCACCCAGGCTTTCATACACCTGCATGCGGATACGCGAAAGTTTGTCGAGCAGGGTTTGCCGTACACCCAAAGTGACCTGCTTGGATAAACTGACGAAAATGCGGGTAGTCGCCACACCGAGCAATACGCTGCCCAGCCGCAGGCAGATGGTAAACATCGTCACGCAAACTATGATAGCGATGGGTCCAATCCATGCTGGCGGGAGTAATGCAGCAAGGAATTGGGTAAGTTTACCCGGCTGATTCAACAGCACTTCATCGACCAGCAGTGGCATCATCAACGGGATAGGCACCGCGACTGCGGCACCACAAAACGCCAGCCACTGGCCTAACCACAAACGCTTGGATTGCTGGCGTAACTGCTGCCAGAGGCCGGTTAAGGTAATCATGAACCGATTATTTTTGCGCCAGCACGCGTTGACGGCGGATCTCGTACAAAGCAATGCCGCTGGCGACGCTGACATTCATACTTTGCACTGAGCCAAACATAGGGATAGTGATCAGCGAATCACAGGTTTCCTGCGTCAGACGGCGCAAACCATCTCCTTCAGCACCCATCACCAGGGCAATCGGCCCGTCAAATTTGGTGGTATGCAGTTCGCTAGGTGCATCCATGGTGGTGCCGACGACATGCACGCCAGCTTCCTTGAGTTCACGCATGGTGCGTGCAAGATTAGTCACGGAGATAAACGGCACCGTTTCAGCAGCACCACTGGCGACCTTACGTACCGTACCGTTCAAGCCTACCGAGCGGTCTTTGGGCGCGATAATGGCATGTACGCCCATGGCATCGGCGACGCGCAAACAGGCACCCAGGTTATGCGGGTCCTGCACGCCATCCAAGATCAGGAAAAAAGGCGGTTCATCCAAGTCTGATTCGAGGATATCGTGAATATCCTTATATGGCATAGGAGTTTCCACCACCCTGGCAATCACGCCCTGGTGACGGCCATGCGCGCCGATAAACCCATCCAGGCGGCTACGCTCGGACTGGATCACGCGGATATTTTGTGACTTGGCCATGTCGAGCAGATCACGCATACGCGCATCTACACGGTCTTGATCAATGATAATTTCCTGAATGCTGCTGCCATGCTGACGCATACGACTCAACACCGCATGAAAACCAAACAGAATGCGGGTTTCTGACATAGTGACTCCTAATTCATTTTATTCCGGATTAATTTTACTCTGGCTTCAAAACGCAATCTCCGCTAAAAATCGACGGAGACTGGTCTGAACATTCCTCAAGTATCCCTTAAGCATACTTGAGGAATGGATACAGGCGTTATTATCGGGCTTTCGCCTTCGGTTTGCCTTTATTTTTTTGCACTGAACGACGATTTTTTTCTTTCGCCGTGCGAGGTTTCTTGCTGCCAGCTTTTTCAAAGCTCTCTGCAGGCGCTGATGTATTCGCACGTGATGGGCTTCTGCTGCTGGCAGTTTTACTGGATTTAGCGCCAGCTTTAGTACCTGATTTGTACGGGCTATCCGTTCTTGCTCTGGTGTCTGACACTTGCGATCTTCTGGGAGCTGAGGTGCCACCTTCCGATGCCTTTTCACTGTTAGCAGCGTCGCCAGAAACCTCAGCAGCGCCAGCCAGGGTAAAGTCTATACGTGCGGTTTCCAGATCCACCCGCACCACTTTTACGGTCAGCCTGTCACCCAGGCGGTAGCGTACACCGGTGCGCTCTCCCACCATTTCATGGCGGGCTTTATCGTGGATAAAGTAATCGTTGCCCAAATCCGTGACGTGTAACAAGCCCTCAACATAGACTTCATCCAGCGCAACAAACAGGCCAAAACTGGTGACGCCAGCCACGGTACCGGCAAACACTTCACCCACTTTATCCTGCATGTAAAAGCATTTCAGCCAGTTGGTAACGTCACGTGTCGCATCATCGGCACGGCGTTCTGTCATCGAGCAATGCGTACCCAGTTGATGCCAGTCTTTGGCCTGGTAATGCTTACCTTCGACTACCGCCTTGATTGCGCGGTGCACCAGTAAATCAGGATAACGGCGGATAGGCGAGGTGAAGTGGGTATACGCCTCATATGCCAGACCAAAGTGGCCGACATTATCCGGGCTGTAAACGGCCTGCTGCATAGAACGCAGCATCACGGTTTGTAATAACTGGGCATCCGGACGGGACTTGATGCGCTGCATCAGTTTGGCGTAATCCTTGGCATGCGGCTGTTCACCACCGCCAACGCCAAAACCGAATTCACCCATGAACAGGCGCAGGGCTTCCAGTTTTTCCGGGGTCGGGCCTTCGTGGATACGGTACAGGCAAGTCTGCTCGTTTTCCAGCAGAAAATCTGCCGCACAGACGTTGGCTGCCAGCATGCATTCCTCAATCAGCTTATGTGCGTCGTTACGGGTGACCGGGACGATTTTCTCTATTTTGCCGTTATCGTTGAACACCATCATGGTTTCGGTGGATTCAAACTCCACCGCACCGCGTTTCTCCCGCTGCGTCAGCATCAGGCGGAATACACTGTTCAGGTTGCTCAGATGTGGCATCAGCCAGTGATATTCTTCAGCCAGCTCAGGATCTTCCCCTTGAAGCAATGCATGCACCTTGGTGTAAGTCATACGCGCTTTGGATAACATTACCGAAGGATAAAACTGGTATTGCTTGACCACACCCTGGCCGTCAATCTGCATATCACAGACCATGCACAAGCGCTCTACATCAGGGTTCAGCGAGCACAAACCGTTAGACAAAGCCTCAGGCAGCATCGGGATCACCCGGCGCGGAAAGTACACGGAGTTGCCGCGGTCATAGGCTTCCTTATCCAGTGCATCACCCGGTTGCACATAAAAGCTGACATCGGCGATCGCCACCACCAGCCGCCAGCCTTTACCTTGCGGCTCGGCGAATACGGCATCATCAAAGTCACGCGCGGTTTCACCATCAATGGTGATCAGCGGTAAATCACGTAAATCCTTGCGGCCTTTGTAATCTTTCGGTTGCACCGTTCTGGGAAAGTCTTCAGCCTGTTTTACTGCCGCCGGATTAAACTGGTGCGGCAAATGGTGCTTGCGTAACGCAATCTCGATTTCCATACCGCTATCGGCATAATTACCGAGGATTTCTACGATCTTCCCCATGGGGCTGGAATGCGATGATGGATACTCGGTCAGTTCTATGGTGACCACCTGCCCTACCTGGGCATCCATATCCAGATGATAAGGAATCAGAATATCCTGGCTGATACGCTTGTCTTCAGCAGCAACAATGGTCACGCCCTGTGCGCGAATGACACGGCCCACCAGCGTTTTATTGGCGCGCTCAAGCACTTCAACCAGCTTGCCTTCCGGGCGGCCTCTTCTATCCAGCCCTGCGAGTCTCACCATGGCACGATCGCCATGCATGACCATGGTCATTTCTTTCGGGCCCAGGAAAATATCTTCCGGATGCTTGGTCTTGTCATCCGGCACTAAGAAGCCAAAACCATCGGTATGGCCGAATACCGTACCAGCGATTAAATGTATCTTGTCCGGCAGGCAAAAAGCGTTTTTGCGATTGCGCATCAACTGGCCATCACGTTCCATCGCACCCAGGCGGCGGTTGAAGTTATCGCGTTCATCATGGCTGATATCGAGTAAGGAATATATTTGCTCTGCACTCAGCGGGATGCCCTGGTCAGAGAGAAGTTGTAGTACAAGCTCACGACTAGGTAACGGCGTTTGATATAACTCAGCTTCACGTTGCGCCTGCGGATCATTTGTACGCAGGGTTTGTTTCGTTTTTTTTGTTGACAATATTTATTCTTCCTTTAAAATGCACAGCTTCTTTAGCCCAGGTGGCGGAATTGGTAGACGCGCTAGTTTCAGGTATTAGTGTTTAACGACGTGGAGGTTCGAGTCCTCTCTTGGGCACCATAAAGAAATAAAACAATCCTTTGTTAGAAATAACTTAGGATTTTTTTGTTTTTGGCTACCGGCAAAACTACCCGCATAAACTTCATTTCGACTGATTTGATACAACATGGGGTCAGTTTATCACTATTTGGTTTTGTTCCCGTTTTAACATCCAGATATTCATGTGTGGCAGCAAAAGTCACCGGACTTAACAGCGCTTTCCAGATAGTCACTCTATATAGGCCGCTACTTTCAGACCTTGAATGCTTGCAAATTTTTTAACTAATGCAAGAAACCAAGGTCTTTGCTTGAGTTGATCTCACAAAGTTTTCCCAATAAGCAATCAAGCACGCCTCCATCACTTCCTACGAACTTATGCGTTTCATCGATCACCATTGTTGTTAAAAACCATGGAATCAGAAAATGAGAGTGACTGTCTGCTCATTGCCTACAAAAATAATGCACTGCACATCTGTCCACCGGTCTGTCACAGCAAAGCCATTGCAAGAAGCATGGACTTTTTTGTCATTGTACTCATCGCCTGCTACCACACCGGAAAAATTATATTTATCCACCGGTTTTCTGGCAATCACCTGCTTGTCGCCTATCTTCACCGTCAGGTACGCGCCATGATAAGCCCAATCATTACCGTATTTTTCAAGTTCACCAGAGATCTTGGTCGATGCTTCCTCCCCTTCAAACTGGTAACTTTGCGCCGGCGCCACTTCGCGGTTTTTCACCTCGGGATTGGATATGCACGCGGTCAATATCAGCGAGATCAGCAGAATAAATATGTATTTCATAATTTCCCCTTATGTTTTCTAATCATAACAAAACCATGAGTAAAATCTTTTAAGCAAGCTTGCGACGTTTTCTTTCTATGACCGCAATATTTTAAAAAATACTCCTGAACGGGAATTAGTTTTTACTCACATGGTTTAATTTAATGCAACTCAGTGACACAGGCTTTAAAACGCTACAATTTCACCCCACTCATTCCGGCCAATGTTAGTCAATAATGGACGAAGTAAATGCACGGCGCGTGGCGCATATCGATATGGATGCATTTTTTGCTTCCTGCGAATTATCACAGTATCCGGAGCTACGCGGCTTACCGGTAGTGGTTGGTGGCCGTGCTAAAGACACGCCCATCCTGAATGAAGACGGGACACACGTATTTGCCAGGCTGCGCGATTATGCAGGCCGTGGTGTATTGACCACAGCTACCTATGAAGCACGTGCGCTAGGCTTGCACTCGGCGATGCCTACCATGCGTGCTGCCAAGCTGGCGCCAGACGCTATTTTACTGCCAGTGAATTTCAATTTATATCGCCGCTATTCAAGGTTGTTTAAAGAGGCTGTGCGCTCGATCAGTCCTGTGATCCAGGACATTGGCATTGATGAAGTGTATGTGGATATCAGCATGCTGGAAGATGATTCGCTGGTGATTGCACAAACACTGAAAGCAGTGGTATTGGAAGCCACCGGCCTGACATGCTCGGTGGGCATCGCACCTAATAAGTTACTGGCCAAGCTGTGCTCGGATATGGAAAAGCCGGATGGCATCACCATTATCACTATGGAAGACCTGCCGACACGCATCTGGCCCATGCCTGCCCGCAAAATCAATGGCATAGGTCCTAAGGCCAGCGCCAGGCTGGAATCATTAGGCATACATACCATAGGCGAGATTGCGACCATGCACGAAGCCTGGCTGATCCAGCATTTCGGCCAAAGTTACGGCAAATGGCTGTACCGGGTGTCCCGCGGGATGGATGACAGGCCGGTGGTGACCGAGAGCGAGCCGGTCTCCATGAGCCGTGAAACGACGTTTGAGCGTAACCTGCATTCCGTACGCGACAAACAGGAATTAAGCACGGCTTTCACGCATTTGTGCGAGCGTGTCGCCGATGACCTGCAACGCAAAGGCTATGTGTGCCGCAAGATAGGCCTGAAATTGCGCTTTGATGATTTTAAAACCGTCACCCGTGACCTCACGCTGCCAAAACCGGTGGCCGATGCGCAATCGATACGGCGTGCTGCCGGCAAATGCCTCAAGCGCATAGACTTGAACCGCACCATAAGACTGCTGGGTGTGAAGGCCAGCGGCCTGGAACGGCCAGGCATGGAGCAAAGTAAAGAATCAGAGCAATACGCATTTAATTTTGATTGATTGGGATATTGGCGGCGTTCGCGCTTGTCTCTGTTTTCAATCCACTGTCACCTGACCATCATCAGCTTTACGAAAGAATCTTATGAAATACTGGCTTTATCTGGCAATCGCAATCGTTTCCGAAATCACCGCCACATCCAGTCTGAAAGCCAGCGAAGGTTTTACGCGCCTGGTGCCTTCGGTGGTGGTGGTGATAGGTTACTCGCTCTCGTTTTATTTCCTGTCGCTTACGTTGAAAGCGATTCCTATCGGCGTGACTTACGCGATCTGGGCGGGCCTGGGAATAGTGTTGCTGGCGGTAATCGGCTGGGTATTCTATGGCCAGCAATTGGACACAGCCGCTATCGTCGGCATCAGTTTTATCCTGGCTGGCGTACTTATTATGAATTTATTTTCCAAAACAGTCTCTCACTGATAGATGAAGAACGATCAATCTATCAATCAACAATAATGTATAAGGAGAAATGCATGAAGGCTTTAATCACATCTTTCATACTCATGGCCGGGCTTATCCCGGCGGCTAGCCATGCTGCAGCAGAAACCCTGAAACTGGAAGAGTCGGTGGAAATCAACGCCAAGGCCGATACCGTCTGGGCCAATGTCAGTAATTTCGGTGATTTAGGCTTGTGGCATCCTGCGATCAAGACTACACATATTCTAAGCGGTACCCCAAACCTGCCAGGTGCTGTACGTTTACTGACCTTGCAGGACAACAGCCAGGTAAAAGAAGAGTTGCTGACCTTCAGCCCTGCACAGAAAACCTTTAGTTACAAGATACTCGAAGGGGTATTGCCGGTAAGCAGTTATCGTTCGACATTGTCGGTAAAAGCGCTTTCTGAAACCAAAACCAAAGTAACCTGGAGCGGCGAGTTCAAACGGAAAGACCTTTCCGACAAACCGGTCGCCAACCAGACCGATGATGATGCGATCAAGACCATGACCGTGGTGTACAGGGCTGGCCTGGATAACCTGAAGAAAATATCTGAAGGCAGGTAAGTAGGTTGTAGTTTCAATGATGCATTTAAAGCAAAGTATTGCTTAAAACTAAGGACTGCTTAAACCAAAGGACCGCTAACACTGCAGTACATAATACAAAGCCCGGCAAAATACCGGGCTTTGTATTTGTTAAAGGCCTAATTCACTCAAGCCCGGGTGATCATCCGGGCGCCGTCCCAGCGGCCAGCGGAACAAGCGCTCGCTTTCCTTAATCGGCAGGTCATTAATAGAAGCAAAACGGTTGATCATCAGGCCATCCGGGCCGAACTCCCAGTTTTCATTGCCGTAAGAGCGAAACCAGTTACCGGAGTCATCCCTGGATTCATAAGCATAGCGCACGGCGATCCGGTTTTCAGTGAATGCCCATAACTCCTTGATCAAACGGTATTCCAGTTCCTTGTTCCATTTGCGTTCAAGGAATTTCTGCGCCTGCTCACGGCCTTTGATAAACTCTGCCCTGTTCCGCCACTGTGTATCTACTGAATATGCCAGGGCCACTTTGGCCGCATCCCTTGAATTCCAGCCATCTTCGGCCAGCCTGACCTTTTCAATCGCCGTTTCACGGGTAAACGGCGGCAGAGGTGGACGAATGGAAGAAGCTGCGGTCATGTCTATCTCCTGAAGGATTCATTGGCCCTTGTTGTTGCACACTAATACGGGCGCAACAGCATACTACTCAAGAATGGATATTTAAGAAAGACAGTGTTTAAAAGCCAATCGAATAGCCGACGTAACCCAGCGGCTGAAAACGGGTTTCGACGATAGGGCTATCCGCTTGCTGATTCCCCAGCCGGTTGGCAATCAGACCAAAAAACACCGCCTGATCCTGGCTGATGCTGTAAATACCATTCACACCCAATTGCAACTGGGTGCCGGCTTTTGCCTGGTAAGCCGGACGGTCAGCACGGACTTCATCGGCATCCACACCAAAATAGTAATCATTGAATTTGCGGTTATTCCATTGCACGCCCACCAGGCCATTCACACGGAACCTTTCAGAACGGTACAAGCTGCGGATAAATTGCAATTGCACATTCTGGCCATTGCTGGCGCCACCGGCATCGAACCCCCATTGCGCATTGATAGTCCCAAAGTCGGTCTGCCAGCGCAGGATGGGGCCTACATCGACAGAAAAATCCCTGTCATGCATGCCTTTGGTACGGCTGCTGTCATCCGCGTCCCAGCCAAATCTGGCGTCAGCCGATACTCCCAGCCTAATGCGTTTGTCATCAGAATCGAGCAGCCATACCCCTGCCTGCAAGCCATTGATGTAAAAACGCTCGCCGTAATTCGCATTGATCACTGGCAGAATCAACATCCGCTGGTCTTTGGAACCGGATGTTTTGGGGATCACGCCTACGCCTAGGCCGTACATGTTTTTCTGCCGTGGCATAGCGGTTTCTGTTTGCCGGTCTATATTGCTTTCCGCAATTACGCTGGAACTCATCAGCAACATACTGAAAAGTGCCGCTGAGTGATGAAAAGGTTTTAATGATGTTCTGCCTGGTTTATTCAAACTTATTCTCCGGAGTCTACGCTTATCCGGTTATCTTAACCGGAATTTATTATTCATATTCCACAGACGCTTCAGCGCTGAAGAAGTTGCCATCTTTTATTAACTTTATGTCGTCTGTAAATGAATGACAACCAACCGCGGAATTCAGGCCTTCGTACAAGTAAGAATAAGTGACCAATTCACTTATGCAGGAACTTTTTCCGAGCGATAAAAGGTCTATGAGGAACATCCGGTAAGTGTTTGGATATTATAATAAAACCGGCTCTCCAGAATTTTCTCACGCGTAGGCTTTTGTACGAATATTCCTACACCATATTCAGCCAAAGGTGTATAGAGCCAAATTTGATTAATCCGCATCATTGAGCCTTCATTGAAATAAATGCATTACACCAAATTTAAGAATATCTAGGGAGGACACAAAATGTCACAAACTACAGAAGTAAACAGCGCGACCAGCGCATTTTCCCTGGCAGCCATCACCGTTGGTGCAGTCGCTGCAGCAGTAGTCATTATGTCGATTGGCTCTATTGTGACTATCATTTCGATCGGCACATCTTTCAACAGCGGCATGCAAACTGCATCCAATTTCCTGGACAACGACGTTAGTCATGTAGCTGTTCTCCCTACAGAGATGACAACAGGTAATATGCACAAAGTTAAAAAACCTTTCGGCAAAAAAGAGAAAGGTTTTTATATTGACGCTGTATTGCGCGAAGATTCACATACTGTCACCCCTGCAAATGTTAAACAAAACGTGCAACCTAAACTTTCAGTTAAAGGTAACCATGTTTTTGCCAATATAGATTCTGATATGCTGCAGCCACAATTTGCAGCAGTTTAACCGGGTTTCGACCAGGGCTTATCTGTGGCCAGGCTCATCGCATTTGTACTCATGATCAGCAGCTTTTTAGCTGCTGATTTTTTAATTGCGGGTGAAGTCTCGAAAGCCCCACATGTCGCTTTTTCCAGTAAATACCGTAACGTAGACTACCTCTTCACTGATCATGCCGAGAGCGCTGCGATTGCCGATGGCGCAAATTATGACCTCGCTATCCGTGAAGTAGGCTGGGACCTGATTTCTGCTGTCGGCAGAGCGTGCAGCTCGGTAAAAAATATCCAGGCGATATTTATAGACCGCATTAACTTCAAGGACCGTCACTCATTCATCGTGCTGGGTGTGTTATCAGACTTGCAATATCTATCGCTGAATATCGATGAAACATTATCGAATGCGACGCTTAAAGAACTGATGACCGCGTTCGAGCGAGAACATGTTTCCGTTATCCGTCTCGCAGAAGCGGCTGGGGTCGAACTTTCGATGTCGAATAAATAAAAAGGCATGCATCAGCCTGACAGACATTTAACCTGTCGCCGCTGTGGCACTGAAACTCTTACTACACTAATAAATCCATAACGCAATATTTCCAGCTTTATTCCCCATATCAAAAATTTTGCCGGCGGCTACAATACGCACATATGCCTGTTGCTTGATGAAAAACGAGCATTTTTGTAAGATGCGAAACCCTTGAATCCTGCAGAGTTTTGAGGCATTGTAGGAAACTGACCGAGATACATTGGAATAAATGAATGAGTAGTATGTTTCACCCCGAAAATGCACGTGTAAAGCAAGAAAGGACGTCTCCATCAAGAGGAAATGCTTACCCTCTTCCGTCATTTTTTTCGCAAAGAGGCCTGATGGAAATCGGCAAACTGAATATTTTTTTGATCGGTTTGATTATCGTGATCATGTTTGCCTTGATAGCACAAGATGAAGGCAGCACATTATTTTCAAGCCAGAGTGTTCGCTTGCAATCGGTCACCACGCCCGAAATCGCTGCTATTGAAACGCAAAACAACACTTTAACAAATCAACCTGTCACCTCCGAACAAACCACGGCTGAACCCATTGAGCCGGCTGCAGAATCAAAACCTTTATTAAAGAAACCTAAGAAAGACCAGAAGAGCATCCACGCTGCCGAAAATAGCGATATCAAAAATGAAAGTTTAGCTATCAGCCCGGCTGCGAATGCTGAGCCTGTGGTTGAAAACGACGAGCGTCTCGAAACAGAACATGCAACGCAAAGAGAGCCCTCACGCAATATTATTGTGTTTAATATCTGGAGTGTTTCAGAACTGAGGTTGCGCAGCGCTTTCACAAAACTGGTTAATGACAGCTCGGCACCTGCCGCAATCCTGGAGTCAAGGAAAAAAGAGTACCTGAGCTTTGTGAATAAGAGAACGCACAAATGTGGTGAACTCAATAACAAGTTTGCCAGCAACATTAATACGGTAGAGAAACTGACATTCAAGGAAAAAGACCTGGATGTACTGGAATGCCATACCTCGGAAAACACAACTGAGATCAATCGATTGAATGAGATGGGGATCAGTTCTTAGCAAACTTGATGAATGTTCGTTAACAGAATCTTGAATTAAGTTTATCAAGCCTGATGGCGTTAAATAGACTAACCTAGATCGATAGCCTCGTACCAATAAAAAATCGCCCATAAAGGGCGATTTTTTATTCTTACTGACTGGATCTTACAACGTACCTTTTAGCACAAGACCAATATAACGGAATGTCCCTAAACCGTCCCAACCTACTGGATAGTTATTGGTAAAGTTATTCACACTAGTGGTGTAGCGTTTATCAAACAGGTTTTTTGCAACCAAGTTAATTTCAAACTTGTTTTTGGTGTTAGTGATAATACCGATACCACCATCTGTTACTGAGTAGCCACTGACCTCGCCATATTCAGACAACTGCGATTCCAGGTTTTGTTTTGAACGGAACACCGTGCTAAAAAATGCATGTCCTATAAATCCACCTGCCAACGGTAGACGGTAATCTGCACCGATGATACCCGTCCATCTTGGTGCACCCACAATCTGTTTGCCAGTATTATCGCAAGTCGGATTGGCGACCGTGACCACAATCTCAGCCGGGCAAGTTGCATTCTCCCAATCGGTGTAGACAGCGTGGTTGTAAGCTCCGCCAAAGTTAAGTACTAAGTTGGAAGTGGCGTTAAATGCGCCATCCACTTCCAAACCACGTGCTGTGATTTCAGGAATGTTACCGAAACGAGATTGATACCCGGTAGGTACCCCCGCCGAAACACCCACAAATTCACTAGTAGTCGCCTGATAGTCTTTGACTATCGTATTATAAAGATTGACGTTTAATAATAGACGATGATTAAAGAGCACACTTTTGAAACCTAACTCGAAGTCCACTGACTTTTCTGGTTTTGCGTCTTGTCGCGCGCCATTATTAGTCGCGAAAGCTACAACACTAGATTTCTCACCTCCGGCCGCAGAAGCGTAAAACATCACATTTTCGTTGTACTTATAACTTGGGCTCAGTAACCACGAAACCGAATTCTCTGTCAGGTCGCCTGCAATCGACCCATAGGAATTACCCGTCTGCGCATTACGAATGGCATTTGCAGCTGCCAGTTCGGCGGGTGTGGCACCGATTGCTGCCAAGGTAGGTAATGCTGAACCGTCGTAAAGAGTATTTTGTTTATAAATTCGGTTGGAGCGATCTTCAACGGTATATCTAAGCCCTGTTGTGAAATCCGCTTTATCTGTCAGGTGCCAGTTAATTTGACCAAAGATGGCTTTACTGTCTGTACTTGAAACCTGATTATTGGTGGCATACACATTATTTAATGAATCACGTAGTAATGCCCTGCCTGCAGCAGTGCCCGAATTGTACAAAGTGTTATATTGTGCATTGTTTGCATAATACGCTCCTGCATCTTCCCCATATAGGTTTCTTGAAGTGGTATCTGCTTCAGACTTCATAAAGAACAACCCTGTTTGGTAATCAAACAGTTTGCCAGGCTCTGAAGTCAAGCGAAACTCCTGCGAGAACTGGTTAGCATCGACCAATGTACCTCCTCGTTGAAGATCAAACTTTGTTTCATCCGAATCATTTCTTGCATCAAAATGGTACTTTCTGGTACCAGTGATAGAAGTCAATGTCACCGGACCGAGGTTCCAGTCTACTGATAACGCGGCGCCTCGGTTGTAGGTCTGTAATGGCTGGGCAGAGTTCAATTCCACTTTATCCATTAAACCCTTTCCAATAAGAGGTTTGTAATTGCCGCCATCAAAATAGTCACGTGACAACCGGGATGTATGAGTGATTGGACGCAGGCTGCCATTTGCAAAGGTCAACGGATCTACAATTTTGGCTTTGGTATTACTACGTTCATTGGCAACAGCAGAATCCAGATTAAGTTTGGCTGTAATATTTTCGGTAGGGGTTAACAGGAATTGCAACCTGCCGCCTAAGCGATTTTTTTCATGCCAGCGCCCGCCTTCGGTAAATACGTTTTCGCGGTCACCATCCTGCTTATCAACGAAAAATGAACCTCGCCATGCAAGTAAATCATCAACAATCGCATTACTGTATGCGCCACGAGCCTTTTGACCGCCGGGCGAAGCATCTTCTCCCATGCGCCCCCCTGCTTCCAACTCCAGCCATCCTTGTTGTGTAAAGGTTGGCGCACGGCTGACATAGTTGATCAACCCCATGGTGGTATTTTTACCTTTTAACGTCCCTTGCGGGCCACGTAAAACTTCTACACGATCCAAATCGGTGAAGTTTTGGAAAGACATGCCTACCTGACTTAGGTAAATATCATCAACAACGATACCAACAGCGGCCTCAGCGTTTTCATTACCAGTCGATTTGCCTACGCCACGGATAGAAATACCGGAACGGCGAGCATTGGGCGTCGTCGCCGTCAAGCCTGGCGTAACCCTGGTCAAGTCATCAATAGTAAAAATACGGTCACGATCGATCTGTTTGCCACTGATAATCGTTTCTGGAATAGGGACATCTTGCGCGATTTCTGCACGGTTACGTGAAGTTACCACCACTGAACCCAGCAGGTTCTGATCCTCAGGCTCTGCTTTTTTGGCAGTTTCCGTTTTAGCAGTAGCTTCTGCAGAGCTTGCAGGTTCTTCACCTGTCTGGTCTTTCAATTCTTTCTTGGCATCTTCCAGCGCTTGTTCCAGCTGAATGATTTTATCTTTGATCTCTTTGGCATCTTTTTCAGCTGCGTATGCATCCACTGTACCGGCTAGCGACAATCCAGCTAATACGGTAACTGCGGTACCACGAAAAACTGCAGTAGTATGGTGTTTTCCAAACACCATTGTGGAAAGCAGTTTGGCAATAATCTTGGGTTTGGTATGTATCCCTGTATTAATGTCTTGCATTACATCATCCCTTTTATAATAGGTTTTAAAACTTTGTCACGCATGCCTTATTGCAATATGCGTACCATACAAAAGGATGTTGCAATATATTCCATTATCTTATTGATTTAATTAAGTTTATTTTTCATTTAAAATTAAAATACACTCCGTCTAAATATTAAAAGACTGTGTCTCACTCAACAACATTTTGAACTACTGTTGCTACAGAGACAGCCTTTCAGTTCTATATCCAGGGTTTAAAAATACTGGGTAATTTATTGAGGACAACTTTTAAAATTTTCAGCAATCACAGAAACACAAAAAAAAGCCCAGTATTAACCGGGCTTTATCAGGGCGATGAATTTGAATCAACTTGTTATTTAATTAATACCTGTGGCGTATCTGTCGCACCTAAACCAAAACCACCATTATTCTCAAAACATATTCGCTCATCGTGCTCTAGGTACTTGGCATTACTCTTGGTTTTTGCCCATCGAGCTTCCAGATTCCAGCCATCAGAATCGTCAGCATCGGTATATTTAATAGCTGGGATAGTGATTGTAAATGGACGCGTATAAACGGTGGGATCATCAAACGTGCCTTCGTAGTTAAAGCGTTTACCATCATTTGAAAAAATATACTTTTCTTTGATCGTGGCATTTTCACTGACGAATTCGCCAGAACGCCCGAATAAGGCTTTGCCATTATGATTACTAACGTCGACTACTAAAGTATTGCCTTCCCAGTGGCCCCTGGAGTCACCGTTCCAGAGCTTTAATTTCGAGGGCAAATGCGCCTTGTTGTCGAGATGAATAATGCGGCTGCCGTTATCAAATACAAACAATACATATCCCGGATATTGCAAAATATCATAGCCATGCCAATAGAATGATTTTGGCACGCCACCTGGTGAGCAGCGCGCGTTAGGCTCTACATGACTTGGATTGGTTGGATTATGAAAACCGATCCTGAACTGCTCGATCTTCTCTTTGGCCCATGGCTGGAAAGGAAATTTCCCATCCGGCGGATCACTGACTCTGCTAGGTGCCCGCTCTTCACGCGGTCCCAATGGCTTTTTTCTGGCTTCGTAAATTACACCAGCTTGCGGATCTTCCAGGTTGCTGTGATTGCCTATGGTATTTGACCATAAGCCGCTAATGTCCGGCTGGCCATCTGGCAGGCGTGGTCCGGTCCATTTCCCGGAAACAAGTTTGGGAAAGGAAGTTTCACGGGCGATCCTGGTCTGCCCTGGAGGAGTCGCAACGGGAGCTGCAACCACAGCTTGCGTGTTGCTTTTTGCCTCATCGGCCGCCAACAATGTATTTGACGTTGCCAGCGAGCACAATGCCAGGACAATAGCGGAATAGCCTGGAAAGTGTTGATTACCATGTTTCATCATATGATTCTTTACCTAATTATTTTCAAACCGAGTAAGGGCGCTATTTAGTGTCCGGCTTTGGCGGATAATGTTGCTCGTACTCCAGTGTGTAGCGGTAATCCTCAATCAGCTGAAAGTCTTTCTCAGGATGGCGATGTAAATAAACAGTGATATTCCATGGACGGCTGAAGACGTTTTTATCTTCAATCGTGGCTTTGTATTCAATGGTATTTGCATCCACTAGTTTCCAGCGCTCAATTACATGCAATGCATCGCTATGAAAATTACCTGATCGGTCCAGCCAGGTTTTATCATTGAAATGCTTCACATCCACCACTAAAGTATCGCCTTCCCAATGGCCACGGGAGTCGCCTAACCACCAGTCATTTGGATCATCAGGATGCTCGGTATTATTGGTGTGTATCGTGCGTACAGAATGACCGAACTGGTGCACGATAGTGATATCACGGGGCCGCTGAAAAAGCTGTATAGGCTCACGGTAATAGATGCCCCGCGGTACACCAAGCGTGGCGCCTCTCAAGCGCGGGTCAGCGGTGAACCTGTTTTCAAAGTTTTTTTTGCGTTGCTCCACCGCCTGGGGCAGATAAGGTATCTCCCCACCTTCGACCACGCCAAGACCTGGAGAGGCATCGGTACGGGCGATATGCGGCTCCAGATCCTCATCTGCCGAACTGGTTGTTTCCCAGATACCGGAAAAATCGGGTTTTTTTTCCGCTCCTCGTGGAATCTTGGCATCGTGTGCCAGTACATGATCGACAGGTAAAAAAAAGGCCAACAGCATAAAAGAAAGCAAGGTAGCTATTTCTTTTACCCGTTGTCCAGGCAGTATCTTCAACGACATTACTGAAATCCCATTCTTATAGTTTTTTGTGCTTTTACTCACAGATATTTAGTTTGCGGTACCCGCAGCCGGTAATGCGGGCGCATCTTGTGCCCCACCGGTCTGGAATACCCGGCCATCCGCCAATTTAATGGAAGTGGAATAAGCGAATTTCTTGCCGTTTTTTGATAAATAGCCGTTGATGACAACTTCAGTACCTGAGGGCAACACAGTTTTAGTCAGGCCTTTTTGTTTAAGGCTGAAAGGTGCACCAAACTCAAAACCCCAGTTACTTACTGTACCGTCAGCTTCTTTCACATCCACATAAACCCAGCTATGAGGGTTAACCCATTCTGCTTTGGTAACTACACCTTTGATTTCAATTGGTTTTAACGCATCAAACTCCGCTGAAAAAGCATGGTGTGCAGTCACATTCTGTGCGCTTAACAATAAACCGGTTGTAATGACGGCTAATGTCCCTTTTAAGCTCACAAAATTATTTAATTTATTCATTCTTCGGATCTCCACTATTTCTGCTCTCGATTATTCCGCTTTCGTCAACACAGCCAGTTTGGATATACCAACAAGTTCAACAATTGCCATTACCTTTGCCACGGAACCATAATTCACTTCATCGTCGGAACTCAGGTGGAACACCTGTTCCGGCCGCTGCTGGTAAATGGTTTTCAATTTAGCCTCCAGTGCACTCAACGGCACCTGGTCCTTGTCAACGTAAACGTCCCCTTTGGCATCCACACTTAAAGTGACAGGTTTAAGCTGTTCAGTTGGTTTGGTCGCTACCGTTTTAGGCAAATTAACCGAGATTGCATTCGTCATCACTGGAGCAGTCACAATAAATGCCACCAGCAATACCAGCATCACATCCACTAGCGGCGTAACGTTGATCTCACTCAGGACGTCGTCGCCATCGCTTGAACTAAATGACATTACGCTAACGCTCCTTTCAGATTGCGCACTACAGGGGCATTGCCTTCTTGTGCGGCATTACCCGTTTCGATACGTGGCTGGAAAGTCACACGGCGTGATACCTTGATCAGATCTGCCGCGAAATCATCCAGGTTGTCGCTGCTGGTCTTCAGACGGCGCAGGAAGAAGTTGTAAGCCAATACTGCTGGCACAGCTACTGCAATACCAATCGCGGTGGCGATCAAGGCTTCACCGATTGGACCGGCCACCACCTCCAGGCTTGCAGAGCCCAGGCGGCTGATATCAGTCAATGCATGCATGATGCCCCACACCGTACCGAACAATCCGACAAATGGGGCTGTACTGCCAATACTTGCCAGCACTACCAGGCCAGCTTCACGGATAAAGCGCTCTTTTTTGATCTGTTGCTTCAACGCACGCTCAAGTACATCCTGGCGATCACCTGAATGCTGCAAATCACCACCGGCACCAGAAGAGGAATCAAATTCTTTCAGTGCATGGAAGCCTACTTGTGCCACACGGTAGGCAGGTCCGGCATGGCCTTCCAGTTTAGAGGCGGCTGCCAGATCAGGCGCAGACCAGAAAGCACCGCGGAATTTTACATTCTGGCGACGGATCAGCCATACCTGGTAGGCTTTGATTAAGATCAAAACCCATGTGAAAATTGAGCCGATGACCAATGCAACCAGTACCCCTTGTACGACTGCAGATGTTGATGAAGATACTTCTAACATAATCTAAATTCCTTATTGTTCAGGATTGAAAATAATTGGCACGGTAGCCCAGCCATCGATAGGTGTACTGCCGCGCTTTGAAGGTACGAAAGTCCATTTCATTACCGTGTTAACCGCTGCATCATCCAGCACTTTTTTTCCGGTCGACTTTTTCACTGTCGCACTTTCCGGAGCGCCACTTGCCAATACGCGTACACGCAATATCACCGTGCCACCCCAGCCGTTTCTTAATGCAGCGCCCGGATATTCAGGCTTGGGATTATTCAGATAGCCTGCGTTAGCAGAAGCCTCAGTAACCGGCTCTTCAACTTTAGGCGCAGGTGGCGCCGGTGGCGGTGTCACTTCAGGCATAGGCGCATTTTTATCCACAGGGCCACTGGCAGCCATTACAGGCTCACTGGTCGCTTCCGCTTTGGTATTCTCTTGCACTGTCAAATCAGTCGGCGCCACATTTTCAACCGCCGGTGCAGTCTTAAGTGCAGCGATTGGCTGCGGGGGTGGCGGAGCTACCTTCTGCACTTTAGGCGGCGGTGGAGGTGGCGGCGGTGGAGGCGGTTCCACGACTGGCGGCGGAGTTTCAGGCTTAATGAACTCAATGGCCACTTCATGTTTTGGCACTAGGGTCGGTGCAGGTTCTTCATAATTCAGATATGCCCATACCGCAGCCAGGTGCAGCAGAACAATGCCTGTACCCGCCCACAGATAAACGCTCTTCTTCAGTTCGCCATCAAATTGCAAACCCCGTTTGACTGCCACCCTCTCAAGCCTTGCAGCCAATTGCGCCGTTGGCTTGGCCAACTGGCTAAATGTTTTGTCATCAAATGCATCAACTACATAACGACTTAGTGAACTCGACATCAATTATTCCCTTAAGCAAGCGTACATTTGCATAACCTTGCTTTGTACATCCATGAAAACATCGCTCTATATATACAATTTTTATGCCAACAAAAAAATTTGTTTATATTCAATCAGTTATAAAAATTACTAACTAGGCTACTTCGTTTAACTGTCTCTGTAGAAACAATGGTTGTTGCGCCAGAAACAGTGCATTAGCTACAAAAAAACCACCCGGTATTTTTGAGTGGTTTCAAATGAATAAAATGTCTGCGAAAAGAACATTTTAATTACTGGATAATCCCGTATTGCTTCAAATAAGCCCTTAAAACATTACGGCTAATCCCTAGCACCCTTGCCGTCTGCACTTGATTCTGGTGTGTATATTCATAAGCCTTCAACACAATGCGTTTGGTGCAATTTTCAAGCAACTCTTCTGGTTCCAACTTGATATACTCACTCAATAGAGAATCCATCTGATCTTCTAGTGACAAGCTGTTGCTGATCCCAGTCCCAGCCAGGCTTTGCAAACTGGGCAAGTTCAAATCTGAAGGTTTGAGCAGTTTGCCATCGCAGACCAGTAATGCGCGATGGATGACGTTTTCCAGTTCGCGGATATTTCCCGGCCATGGGTAATCATTCAACAATTTAATGGTTTCCGGCGTTAGCTGCGGTTTCACTGTATGCAAACGGTTACGATAAACCTCCAGAAAATGTTCTACCAAGGGCAGCACATCTCCTTTACGATCACGCAAAGGCGGGATCTCAATCGGTACCACCTTAATGCGGTAATACAGATCTTCCCTGAACCGCCCCGCATTCACAGCCTCGACCAGATTGACATTGGTTGCGGCAATGAGACGCACATCAATCGGCACCTGTTTTCTCGAGCCGATCGGCGTCACTTCGCGCTCCTGCAAGACCCTGAGCAGCTTCACCTGCGTAGAAAGTGGCAAATCCCCAATTTCATCCAGGAATAAAGTACCGCCATTGGCCGTTTCGAACCATCCTTTTTTTGAGCCTACAGCACCGGTAAACGCACCGCGTTCATACCCGAATAATTCGCTTTCAACCAATGTTTCTGAAAATGCACCGCAATTGATGGCAGCAAACGGACCACCCTTTCTCGGGCTCAAATTATGGATGTGTCTAGCCACCAGCTCCTTGCCAGTGCCGGTTTCGCCTTTAATCAAGGCGGTGGCATCACTCGGTGCAACCTTCTCGATCAATGAGAGTAATTGCTTGGATTTTTCATCAGAGTAAATAAGTGCACTGGCCCTGACGGACAAACTTAAACGTTGGGGATTAGGGAAAAGAACGATTTTGTCTTCCCCTGATAGATTCTCGTCAAATTCGGCCGCTGTCCAAGCTCCCTCACTAGCATTGTCCATATCATTTCTTGCCATCTGTGTATCCGTCGCGTGGGTTATATTTTCAAAAACGTGAAAGATACGCTCGCTTCGTAATAATTACAAATAACATTTTGTGAGTCATTTATACCAAATAGTTATTATAGAGTCTGCAATACTATTGTTGGCAATACAGCACAACTGCACTGGGGATTGCTGCATTTTCAACAGCAATTGCATAACTGGATTTTAGGATAAATTGCAAGCAATTGATTATTAATGATTTTTACAATATGGCACATAATCTGCTATAAATCAGGTAGTATAGGCGCCTCCCCTATCAATATAGGTATACCCCCTATATAAATAAACAGCATTTATGATTAGAAAGATTGATTCATGTCAGCCCGAGCAAGACCTTCGTATTCGTATTTATCCGCATTATTTTTATCATTAGCTGCCCTTATAGAATTCCATCAGGCAATGGCTGCTGATGACGAACTACCCGCTGTTGAGGTGACAGGTAAACAAGAGCAGGAATCTGCAATCAATTTAAAAGCCAAAACCAGCACAGGTAGCCGCCTGGGATTAACCAATCTGGAGACGCCTGCCAGTTTAGAAACACTGGATGCAGATACAGTGAAGCTGCGTGGCGATTTCAGCATTCGTGAAGCCGTTTCCCGTACGACAGGCTTTACTGATATCAGCAATCTAGGGACTGGTGTGGCCTACTCTGTCCGGGGTTTCACTGGCAACAATTCAGTAGCCCAGGCAGAAGATGGCATACGCCTGCTAGTGGCTGCCACCACCATCACCTATCCTTCCGATAGCTGGGGATATGACAGATTTGAAGTATTGCGAGGTCCGGCATCCGTATTGTTCGGAGATGCTTCGGTAGGCGGCATCGTCAACAGTATACGCAAAGCCCCCAGTCGCGAATATTCGCTGCAAGGGCTGGTCGCCGGCGGCACCCAGGGCGTTTATCGTCTGGGCGTAGGTGGCACGGCACCGGTGGGTGAAGTGGGTGCAGTGCGTATCGATGCATCGGCCTCGGGCGGCCAGGGACATGTGGATGATGGCCGTTATTACAGCCACAAGCTGATGACCAACTTTGAAGTCAAGCCCAGCGATACGCTTAAGCTCAATTTCATTTATGACCATAGTGATGAAAACCCTATGGTTTATACCGGCATACCACTCAAGAATGGCCGTATCAAAAGCGAACTACGCGATGAGAACTACAACATAGACAATGGCATACAGGAGTTTCTGGATGACAGGTTAAAAGCCAAGCTGGAATGGGATATTTCTGACTCGCTCAAACTTACAAATACTGCCTATTGGTTCAACTCGCGCAGACATTGGCGCAGCGTGGAATATTATGCGTTAAACGCGGCCGCTAATGCGGTGAGCCGCAGTGGTTATACCGAAATCCAGCACAAACAAAAGCAATTGGGTAACCAGACCATATTGACGGGTGGTAGTGACTTGTGGAGTCACGAAAACAAATGGACGCTGGGCTATGAAGTGGCGCGTGTGGATTTTCAGTATTACGATAACTTTTACAATGGCAATGATCCAACCAGCACAGTAGATATAAGCAATAGTAATCCTGGGCAGTTTCAAACCATAGACCCTACCATCAAAGACTTTTCTTCCAAAACCGTTCAACATGCCCTGTTCCTGGAGGATGCATACCGGGTGTCTCAGGACCTCACCTTAAGCGCAGGCCTGCGCCAGGACTGGATACGTATAGAACACGATGCAAAACTGTCTGCCAGCGATTACACAAGCGATTTTTCGCCCTTCTCCTACCGTTTGGGAGCCAACTACCTGCTGACACCAAATACTTCGCTTTATGGTCAGTGGAGCGAGGGTTCAGATCCAGTTTCCACCATTGTGTCACTGCGCCCCAGCAACCGCACTTTCAAACTGACTTCAGCGCAACAAGCCGAAATTGGCGTTAAACACATCCTAGAGAACCGCAGGGGCGAATTCACTGTTGCCATTTACGATATCACCAAGGATGACATCATCACCCGTGACCCGAACAATCCATTATTGCGCGTCCAGGGTGGCCAGCAATCTTCAAAAGGGATAGAGTTTTCTGCGTCCCTGCTGCCATTCGACCACTGGCGTACAGACTTCAACCTGGCGATACTGGATGCTAAATTTGACAAGCTGCTGGAAGGCAATGGGGGTATTTCACGTGCAGGCAATACACCGCTTGAAGTCCCGGAACGGGTGGCTAACGCCTGGATTTATTACCAGCAACCATTGTGGCAGGCAGGGCTAGGCGCTCGTTTGGTAGGTTCAAGATATTCGGACAACGCCAATACTACGAAAATGCCTGGCTATACCGTCTACGATGCCAATGTAGCCTGGAACGTAAACAAGAACGTGACCCTTCGAGCCAGCATCCGTAACCTGACCAATAAACTGTATGCGCCGGTTTCATATGACACTGAGCAGTTTATTATCGGTGAATCACGCCGTGCTGAAATCCGTGCAGAGTTCAACTATTAATTAAGTTGTAAGTGCGGTATTTATATCTCACACATCGATGGCTGGGCCTTATTCTTGGCCCACTCGTCGTATTTTGGTTGCTGTCCGGCATGGTGATGCTGTTTGTCAGTTACCCTTCCTTAACCGATGAAGAGCGATTTAGTTATTTGCAACCGCTAAACCGCTCTTTAGTGAAGGTTTCACCACAGACTGCCTGGCAAGCTGTCGTCAACAAAACCTCTAAAACAGAACATCCTAAAAATATCCAGTTGGCTATGCAACAAAGCCGGCCTGTGTATTATTTCTTAACCGATAAATGGCAAGCAGTTTGGGCAGATTCAGCACAAAGTGTGGTGGTTGATCGTAAATTGGCAGTGCGGAATGCACTGGCGTTCCAACCAGCAGCGAGTGCTAATAAGGCCGGCTTGATCGCACTCGACCAATGGTCTTTTTCTGGCAGGTTGAATCCGCATAGGCCGCTTTATAAAGTGTCGCTGGATAACGATACCAAGTCCGAGATATATATTTCCAGCCGTACCGGGCAAGTGGTGCTTGAAACCAGCCAGGACGAACGCTTCTGGAACTGGCTAGGCTCAATCACCCACTGGATTTACTTCACAGAATTACGCGCTAACAGAGAGGTATGGCGGCAGGTGATTTTATGGCCCGCCGGTGCGGCTATTGCGTTATCGGCGATAGGCATCTGGATAGGCATATCAAGAATGCGGCTGACATCGCGTTATAGCCGGAACCGACATACACCTTATCGCGGCCTGATGCGTATACATCACATTGCCGGATATGTACTGGGATTGATTTTATTCACCTGGTTATTCAGTGGCTGGCTTTCAATGACACCCATGAACTGGCTGTCTGACCGCAGCTTATCCAATGAAGAATTACATAGCTGGCAAGGCAAGCCGGTTTCTTTACATGATTACCGGTTGCCCGATCATTTTGCAAATGGTGCAAAATTACTGGAGTGGGTGCCATTTTCAGGCGAGGTTAACGTCATTAGCCATGTTTTAAATAATACCCAAAGGATAGACCCGGTGAGCAGAAAAATATTGCCTGCGCATACACTGCAGCAATTACAGGTAGCTGCCGGGCATTTGCAGATAGCACCCCTGGTATCTATCGAATGGCTTCCTGAGCACGGAGACGCTTATTACACTCCGGACGATACCAACCTACCCATTGCCCGCGCCAGTTTTGCGGGTGACTCTAATGTGAGCTATTACATCAATGCAGTGACAGGCGAAATCGTGTCCAGCCAGGATACACGCAGCCGGTCTTATCGGTGGTTGTTTACAGCGCTGCACACCTGGAACTTTCCGGGGATTGAGCTGCAATTTTGGCGCAGATTGTTGATTATCCTGCTATCTGTCGCCGGACTGACTATTAGCCTGACTGGCTTGTATTATGGCTTTAAACGCTTAGCGTTGCAGCGTTGAGCCTAATAATGGTTGCGGCGCATCTCAGAAGGGATATAACTCCATCTGGGGATCCACAGCAAAGCAACCAGTGATCCTATCGCACCGGCGATCGCTATAAAGATCATGGCCGGATGCTCAATGATCTGCTCGGGATAAATGCTGACAAACGCGCCCAGGCCAATCGCATTGCCGCCGGCGACCAGTACTGCGGCAGCATAATCATGAAAGCGGCGTGCCTTGTTGGCGCCCATCGCCCATTTTGGGTCAGTGTTATAGCTTGGCATATGTGTGTGTGCGTTATCCAGCTTCTCAAGTTCAGACAGGAAACGGCGCAGATTGGTGATCGCCCGCTCTGATTTGTAATCCAGGAACGCAAGACTGGTGGAAGCCACCGGAAATCCAAGTACCAGCCACTCTATCGGCAAAGGATTATGTGATGCGCCCGAGGGTTTTAGTGCAACGAAAGCAGCTAGCAGGCTTACCGTCAGCGTTACATACAATGTTAATGCCTGCTGGCGTTGCGTAATGCGGGCATTGACTTCCTGGGAGGCAGAAATAAACCGGTAATTCGCATCAACGATATTTTTTGACATGGCTTAATGTGAACAATAACGTGGATAGTCCTAGAGTGTAACTGAAACAAAAAAACCGGAATAGCTTTCCGAAGCAGTAGAAAGCTATTCCGGTTGAGCCAATCGATACACTACTAACTTAGATCTGCGCTCTTGATCAGGCGTGCGAATAAACCTGATTCAGCCTGCCCTAACGGCTTCCATGAAACAGGCCGCTTATCATTGGGGTACCAGTAGGCCGAATGGCATGCCTCACACGCTTTTTCTATCCCCTCACCTGCCTTAAGTAAGGCATCAGGGTTCTTCTCATCAATCGCTACCAGTGCGATTTTGGTGGCTTCCTGCAAGCCCTGGGCTTTCAATGCGAAATCTGCACGGTTTTCACTGATAAGTTTTTCTATTGCTTTCGGGTCCTTCTCAACCGGGTGGATCGAAGTGCTGGCACCAGTCACAGCGACCTGCCGATCAGGTATCTGTAATAAATTCCCGGCCTCTATCAGCGCAATCGCATGTTGCCTCAGTACAGCCCATTCTGCATCCGTGGATGGCGCTTTCTCCTCCACGCCATCTTTGGTCACCGTTGTGGATACAGCATTCCAGATGGGGTCCACATTCGGGTCAATCACCGAAAGCATCAGCTCCTGCAAGGTACCGAATGGCTTGATTCCACTCGGAGCCTCTGTTGTTTGTTTGCTACAAGCGGTAATGACCAAATAAAGCGTTGTTAAAAAAACTACCTTTACATTCATTGCTAACTTACTTTCCCTGTTCTTTTAATTCAAAAAGCCAATGGCGCGTCCTGCAAATGCCACCCCAAACCATAGAGTGAGGCTGACTAATGCTGCAGATATGGCTAGAACCGGATTTGGCTGTTCTTTACGGGTCACCAGTCGCGTAAGGGTAAAGTGCACTACCAGCACCGCGGCAAGTAAATAGAATTTCAGCCAGAACGCAGGATTCGGGTAATACAGGGACGCGCTGGGCAACAGGATAAACAGGCCTGAAATAGCGACCAGTACCAAGCCAGCCAGAATCAGAGGATTAGTGACCTTCGCCAGGTAAGGGATAGACTGCCGGCGTAAACCAAGCCCGATCAGGCGAAGATTCACAATTAACACTGCAGTCAGAATCAGTAAAAAACCAAGAATATGAAACAGCTGGGCAATGGCACCTGCAAAAGCATTCAGCTGCGAAATATACAGGCTTACCTGATTGGTTTGTAGTTCATTGAAAAAAGCTTCTGTCGTCATGATATGTTCTCTTCTGCCTGATTAGAATCTGGATTGTGTCGCTTCCAGGTATGGAATTAAGCGGCCAAAAATAACGACACCGCTCCAGGAAACCAGCGAAACCCAACCAGCCAGTTTTGCACCTGCCGGAAACTGTGGCTGTTGGCCCCACACGTGTACAGTCCTGCCAAACTTCAGTTCAAACCAGAGTGCATTAAATCCGGCAACGACTATCAATGCCAGCTTGAGCGGGAACACCGGGATCTCCCAGATACGCGGGCCCTCTGCCCACAATAAAATAATGCCGGTGACGAATGTGATCAGAAAACCTACCAGCACATATGGCCGGAAATTATGTAGCACCTCGTTGACCGGCACTTGCTTGAGGAATACCCCGATCAGCCGTAAATCTGTCGCAATAATCAATCCGACTGATAATGCCAGCCCGATTAAATGAATGCCTTCCAGCAATGGAAACAAATACAGTGATTCGCGGACACTGGTGCCAAATTCCGAGTCATGCAGAATTTGTAAAAATTGAATGATGGTCATGAATGTCCCTAAGAAAATAATAGCTACTCAAAATCAGGCCTAGTTGTGAATGTTCAGAAGCGTTAGCTGCTTCAAAACTTTTTATATAGGCTAATCCCCTATCTCTATAGCAGACTCCATGCCATTAATTTAAGTAGAGGTAAAAATATATAAGTCTATGATTTATATATTTTTTTTAAAAAAGATAATAGGTTTTCAGAATGGAAATGATTAATCGCCTGTTGCATTCGCAACAAGTCACTATGAGGGGTGTTGATAAAACAGCAATGCGTGCTGTTAAAGAAAAAGTATGCTACACCCTGATAGAACCACTAGAGAGGGTTTGATCAGGGCATAACATACAAAGTGACTGCAGCAGTTTACTGATGTCAGCTTAACTGCTGCCGGGAGATGGTCAGGCCAGGTGTTGACGGAAAAACTGTACCGTCCTCCCCCAGGCTAACCTTGCAGCTTCCGCGTCATATCGCGGCGTTGTATCGTTATTGAAACCATGTTGAACATCAGGGTAAATATACGCCTGATAATTCACTTTTGCGGCCTTTAATGCAGCCTCATATTTAGGCCAGCCGGCATTGATACGTTCATCCTGCCCTGCATAATGCAGCAATAAAGGCGTTTTAATTCTGGAGACTTCTTCTTCAGCAGGTTGACCGCCATAGAAAGGCACTGCGGCACCAAGATCTGGGATTTTAGTCGCCAGGAAATTCGAAATACCGCCGCCATAACAAAAGCCCACCACCCCCACTTTGCCATTGCCTTGCGGCAGTTTTTTCAATGCGGAGACTGAAGCAATAAAGTCTTCACGACTTTTTGCCTGATCCAGCTTTTGGAACAGCTCACGCGCCTTATCTTCATCACCGGGATAGCCTCCCAGCGGGAAAAGCGCGTCAGGGGCAAACGCAATAAAGCCATCCACAGCCAGACGGCGCGCGATATCTTCAATATGCGGATTCAAGCCACGGTTTTCATGCACGACCAGCACAGCCGGCAACTTGCCCTTGGCATTGGCTGGCGTGACCAGGTAACCACGCACTTTGCCATAACCATTCGGCGAATCAATTTCGATATACTCTGCCTTGATCCGCACATCAGACTCTTCGACTTGTTTGGCCTGGGCAAATTTAGGGGTGAGTGCGGCCAGCAGGCTACTGGCTGTTACGCCAGCTACAGTGTATTTACCCGCCTGGTTGAGGAAATCCCGACGGCTGATATCCCCATGCACAAACTTGTCAAACAGCCCCAATACTTCCGGATGAAAATCCTTCGCTGTTTTTTGCGTCATTCAAATTCTCCGATTCTTTTCAGTGTTAGCATTTATTTGGCGCGGCCAAGGTAACCTTGAGCCTGCAACGGAATGCGGTAAGCAGCACCACGGCCAACCACTACCAGGGTTTTCTTGTCCTTGCCGGCGAATGCCAGGTTCTGTGGTTTGTTAGGCAAGGCAATAATGCCCAGCTTCTCACCCTTGGCAGAAAATACCTCTACACCCGAGTTGGTCGCCACATACACGCGGTTATCAGCATCGATAGCAATGCCATCTGCACCACTGGCAAACTCACCCGCCGGGTTTTTCTGGTAACCATCCAGTTTGGCGAAATCACGCTTGCCGGATAAAGTCCCATCTGTCTTGATGTCATAGGCGATCAGGAACTGGTTAGCTGTATCCGCTACATACAAAGTTTTCTCGTCTGTGCTCAACTGTACACCGTTAGGACGCTTCAGATCATTGATCACGCGGGTAGTTTTGCCTTCAGGCGTGATGTAGTACACGGCAGGGCGGGCTGCTTCCGCGTCTTTTTCTTCCGGCTTAGGGATGACGCCAATATCAGTGAAATAAATGCCGCCTTTTTTATCCAGCACCAGGTCATTCGGGCGCTGGAAAGGTTTGCCTTCAAAGCTGTTAGACAGCACTTTTTCATGCCCGGCAGGATAAACGATACCTACTTGTGGTTTCAGGTTCTGCACCGAGATCAGGTCACCTTTAGGGGTGAATGCCAGGCCATTGGAGCCGTTACTGTTCTGCAGGAAAATGGAAACGCCACGGTCTTCTTTCAATTGTGTAATGCGGTTGGCGCGCGTTTCTGTGAAGATGGCTGAACCGTCAGGCAAAGTGATAGGCCCTTCAGTGCCTTCAAAACCTTCATACAGGAACTCGTATTTGGTGCCTTTGGCGACTACACCGGGGATATCGGCATTCACTTCATATTTAGGCGTTGGCGGCGTGATACGGGTCAGCGCCCCGCCCTGTGCTTCGTAATCCTGCACACCAATCGCACCCACCACTTTGTAACCTTTGCCAATCAGCAAATCAGCAGCTGCATGCGCACGGCCGGCATGGTTGGAAATAGTCGCGATCTGTTTATCTTTTGGGATGTAATCCAGGTACTGTTCCAGTTCTTTAGACTGGATATTCAGGTAGACCGGGAAGCCGCCGATCTTGATCAGTTCATCCGGGCGACGCAGATCGATCAGCACGTAGTCGCTAGGTTTGGCAAGGATGGCATCCACATCCGCTTTATCGAGTTTTTTTGAGAGTGGTGGTTTTTTCGCTTCTTGCGTATTGGCTGGGGCATTGTTCGTTGCACCAGAAGTACTTACGCCGCCTGCATAAGACAATGTCGCCGCAGAAATAAATAATGAAGCCACTACCAGGTGAATTTTTTTCATTGTAATCCTTTTATAGGTCTAACAGAGTGATGCAATACATGCAAAGCCGCAGCCATGACATGCGATATCGGCCATTACTATTGCAACCTGCGTGCCAGCTTTTCAAGCGTAGGATTGCTTGCTCAAAACCAAAAGTTAAATGACCTAACCAATTGATATAAAAAGGAATTTTATAAAATGAAAATGGCACGCTGTTCACGTGCCATCCAAGGGTAGTCATTCAGCTGTTTACTGCGCAACAGTTGCCGTATCAGCATGTTGCACTAGAAACAAACGTAAGTTTTAAAAGTTGTAGCGCAAACCTACCCGCAAGGAGCGGGGCTCCAATGGGTGAACCAGGCGCCCCTCTATGCCCTGCCCGCCGCCGCAACCTGCACCATCCAGTCGCGAGCAGGCGCCACCCCAGTATTCGATATCATTGGCTTTACGGTTAAACAGGTTGAGGATGCTGGCTGACAGTTGCCAATGCGGGTTGAATTGATAATCCAGCCTGGCGTTTGCTGTCACAAATGAAGACGATGTTTGCTGACCGGTTTCTTCAAGCGCATAAGCACCGATATAACGTACCCTGATGCCACCGGACCAATGGCTGCCATCATCATAATTGGCCGCCAGCGATGCGCTGACCGGGATCGCATTAGGCACATGGCGACCACCGTTTTCTTCGCGGTCAAACCTGGCTTTTGATAGCGCCAGATCAGCATCCAGGAAAAAATAATCTGACAACGTCAGGTGGTTAGTCCACTCAACCCCATAGCGGTGCGAACTCCCACGTGGTTCGGTGATTCCCTCGTCTCCGACGAACACCAGTTCGGAAGCGGATTTCACCTGCCAGACTGCCAGTGCTGTTTGCCAGCCTTCAAAAGGCGCCGCGCGCAACCCTATTTCACCACCGCTGCTTTGGGCGAGTAACGGTACACGCTCGGCAGGTGAGCCATCGGCTGCATTATTGCTAATCACAGCACCACGACTGTCATTGCTATGGAAACCGCGACCCCAGTTGGCATAAAACTCTAATTGATCGAATGGTGCGATAGCGACCCCAAGCTTGGGGCTGACCTGATGGGCAGTCTCACTGCCGCCATTCGCCAGGTTGAATTGGCCGCCACGCGCATCTACATCGGCAGAAATGGTGTCATAACGCAAGCCGACATTGGTGCGCAGCCAGGATAGCCAAGGGGTTTTGAGTTCGGTATACAGAGCACTGCCGGTCTGATTCACCTTATTCTGGCTGACGGTATTGGTACGCACACGATTGACCGTGTCATACAAACCGAGTGCCCCAATGCGGTCATGACGCAGTTGCACACCGGCAATTACTTCGCTATTAAACCAGCCGTCAGGCAATAACCAGTGTTTTTCGGCCTGGCCACCAAATAGCGTGCGGTGGTCTTCCTGCTCATGCTGATCGCCATCGGGGCCATTGATATAACCGGATGGCGCGCTGAAGAGGTTTAAGCCATAGTCGATCACCCAGGCATTGATTTTCCGGGAGGAACGCTCATCACTCTGGTTCCATTCACCGGACAAACTGATACGGTGGGTTTTACCACCATCATTGGGAACCAGGGTACCAAAACGGCCGATCTCGCCACTATCGATTGCACGTTGCGGCACATGCTCGCTGGCTACCCAGGTGCTTTTATAGGCCATGGCAGTAATGGTGTAGCCATCACTCGCCGTCCCTTCACTGATACTGCCGTGCAGATTGACCTTGTTCAGGTTTTGCGACTGATCCCAGGGACCATCATACCCAACCAGTTCAGCAGCGCCCAAGAATTGGCGGCCGTTCCATTCGACACTTCCTGCAGTCAAAAAGCGCTGGTACTGGTATTCGCCAACGGTTAATGCCGCGAAAGGGGTACTCAGCGACCGTTTGTACTGGATACGCGCCGAACCGGTGGTATTGAAATCCCCATCTTCAGCGGCATAAGGGCCCTTCTGGTAACGAAGGCCTCCTATCAGCTCCGGAATCAGGAAATTTAGGTCCATATAGCCTTGGCCATGCGCATGGCTGACCATATTGATAGGCATACCATTCACATAAGTAGCAAAGTCACTGCCATGATCCAGGTTAAAGCCGCGCAGGAAATATTGGTTGGCCTTGCCGTCACCCGAATGCTGGGTGACGATCAAACCAGGTACGGTTTCCAGCACTTCGCCGGGGCGCAGGAATGGCCGATGCGCCAACTGCTTTTCTGTGACTTTGCCATCTGAAGCAGAATCAGCTACCCCGATCAGCGCATGGATTTCCGCACGGACTTCAATCGCAGGTAGCGTTTCCTGAGTTTCAGCCAAGACGGAAGTGGTCCATGAGCTCGCCAATAGAGTCATCAACCAGCACCAGCCGTTATTTTTCTTATTCATCTAAATCCCTTATTTGTTGCGTCTCGACAAAAGACGACGATCATAACAATGGATAGGGGGCTTCCCTATCAAGGGATTTACATAGCAGGAGTTATGCCATTGCTTGCATATGATTAAAATCAAAGAGTTAGCCGAGAAAAATGGTGAGTATACAAAAAACATGTGCTGATATATGCACATTTTTTTAACAATTGTTCGCCATGCAGCAGCCAAACACGGGAAAAGCTAGAAAATACTGTTTAATTATTGGCTGCCGAATAGATCACAGGGATACTGACCAACACATCCACCGGCTCACCCTTGACGGTAGGAGGTTTGAAAAACCAGCGTGATACGGTGGTCATTGCGAGCCAGTCCAGCTCCGGGTTAGTGGATTTGAGTATATGTGGTAACTGCACTGCTCCATTTTTATCGATGGTGAACTCCACCAGCACTTTTTCAGCACCTTTGACCTGATAACCATAAGGCACCTCTGCAACCGGTGAATAAATCGCTTGTGGCTTCTGGTCCAGGTGTGCGAGTTTATAAACAGGTGCTTTGACTTCTTTAGAGTGCCTGAATATCCGGTAAACATCGCTGTCGTACAGCGTATCCTTGCTATTCCTGGAAAATTCATACCCTATCTTCAGACTAGCCCATGTCCCTACCTGCTCCTTGATAGCGGGAGTGAACATGCATGAAGCCAGCATCGCCCGTGTCGCTGCTGCAAAATCCTCATGACTGGCTTCTGTGATCTTGATTTCCGCTGGATGACCAGTCGGATCAATCAGGACTGTCGCCGTCACTTTGCCCGTCACCTTTTTTTGGAACAATTCGAACGGATAAACCAGCGGTGCAACAACTTTAAAGGTAGGCAAAGAATCCAGCTTGACCTGCTCCGGGACATCTCCAGTGGTTTCAACTTCAGGATCGAGACCTATACTGTAAGGCTTGTTATCCTCACTATTCGAACCAAACCTGAAGGGGTATCTGAATAAAGAAGGCACAGCTTTCCCGTTAACCATCGCCGGTTTTATTTCTGATGAAGCTACCACTTTAAACACTTCCCTTTCAAAAGCCGGATGATCGGATCTGATGACCTCAATCTGGGAAATCACGCCTTTTTCATCAACTAAAGCCTGCAAGGTGACGGCCCCGCTTTTGTGGAAGCCAGCCAAAGTTTCCGGAAATTTCAGGCGCGCCATATGTGTGAATCTGGGTGCGGTAAATTTATTACCGACTGGAGTTCCCTTGTCAAACTCACCCTCAACTCGCACGCCATTTGGCCAGGAAACGATTGCATGCCCATTCATTAAGTTGTTGAGGAAGTCTCCTTCATAGCGCATGCCATAATTCCATGCCAGCGTCCCTTTACCATTCTTCAGGCCATGTACAAACATACCGTTAAATTCGCTATCCAGTGTCTGCGCATAAGCCTCCCCATACAGCATTCCTTTATGGAACGTTCCTTTGAGTTTACTGACAGTCTTTCCTTCGTGCACAGCGATGACTTCGCCAGTCCCTTCTATATAACCGTTGTGACACTCTCCGTTCCATTCATACTTTGCCAATTGCTGCAAATAGTTATCAAATAGTTTGCAGCCGTTTTGGTCTTTGACCCAATAGCGCTTGTTGATTTGTTTGGGAGTAAGTATCACCACTTCTTTTCCGGAGAAGCAAATAGTGACACTGACCCAGTCTTCCACGGTTACCCCATCGGCCTGCTTGGGAATGAACTTCCACTGCTTCACACCTTCCAGTGCGGCCTGATCCAGGTTTTTATGCTTGCTGGATTTTTCCACAGCAATCTCTTTCACTTCACCCGAGGCCCCCACCAGCACCTTGAGCACAGTGATGCCATCTTCTCTGGATTTAAGCGATTCTGCGGGATATACAGGGACGGGCTGGGCTATTGTATGATCAACCAGCGCCAGTGAAAAAATATTAGCCGCAACTTCGGCCTGGCTTGAAGTGGATAACAATAGGCAGATACATGCCAGCAGCAAGTTGGGCGATGTCAAACGTATGAGAGAATTTTTTAACGATGTCATAGCGATTTAATTTTTTTATGCTGTCTGATTAGACTTCAAAATTGTATATTCTCAGTTTTGCCAATGGCACTGACTTTTAGGGCTTAAGAACTATCGTTTATTCAAGCGAGACTGCTGTTCCGGTACGTTATTCATGTACAGGTTGGACTGCTGTAGACTGGAGTCTGCACGGGAATACCTACACCTTCATTACAGCCTCATCCATCACGGGATGAAACAAGGCAACTCACGACTGTTTTGAGGTAAAGGAAGCCAAAAAGCTGACGTACATTTTGTTACTCTTTAATATTGCCAGCGCGCACTCGCGAGCGGTTTATTTCAAATAAGTCTTCAGCACGTTGATGACTTCATCCAGGTCTTCCTGATGGTTATGTCCGGGTTCATCGCTAGGATGTGCATGCCCTAAATGTTCGCGGATATGCCCTTCCAGCGCTTCAGACATCAATCCGTCAATAGCGCCACGCACGGAAGCAACCTGATGCAGAAAATTAGCGCATGCCACCCCACTGTAAAGCGACTTCTCCAGAGCGTCGATCTGGCCTTTTATACGGTTAATGCGTAAGCCGAGTTTTTTATTATTTTCAGTGATGTGAGACATGATGTTCCTTAAAAAATAATGCCGGGGCAGAAAGCTGGCTCCCGGCATTCGATATTAACTCGAGAGATGATTAGCTTGAGTATTTAATAGAGCAACCGTAAGGTTTGGTACTTGCATGAGGCACTTTCTTGCCATCCGCCAGCGCTGCCCATACTTCGCGCACATAGTTGTTTGCTTTTGGCAGATCTTCAACCTTGGCAGTTGGAATGTCATCGATGCCGCCTTTGTATACCAAAACGCCTTTAGGATCAACAATGTAAATATGCGGTGTGGTTTGTGCTCCATAAGCCTGGCCAATTTTTCCGTCAGCATCCAGCACTACATAAGCTGGTTTTGCGCCTCTGGTATCATTGATTTTGGTAGCTTCCGCACCATTCACATGGCCTTGTTTACCTTCTGCGGATGAGTTCACTTGTACCCACACGATATTCTTTGCCGCTGCGTCTTTTTGCAGTTGAGGGATATTACCACTTTCATAGTGCTTTTTAACAAATGGGCATTCATGGTTAGTCCATTCCAGCACGACTGTTTTTCCTTTGAGTGAATCCAGGCTGAGCTTACCCCCATCCGCAGTGGTGCCAGTGAATGCTGGTGCCGGTTTATCTACAATGGCTTCTGCAAATACAGATTGGCTGAATACGCCGATGGCCAGACCGATGAGTGTATGACTAAAAATTTGCTTGATTTGCATGATATCTCCTGAGTTTGATAAAGGTTGAGGTTAAGAGTTGGGTTGAATATGCGAAAGCACACTGGCGGGTGTCAAAATCTGCGGCAACTCGACCGGCTTGCCAGCATGTCCCGCGGGGTAAAACACGTATAAGGGCACACCACTACGGCCGAATTTGCTGAGAATCCTGGTGATTTCGGCATCTTTATTGGTCCAGTCGCCCTTAAGATAAGTAATCCCCTGTTGTTCAAATGCCTGCACCACTTCTGGCTGGCTGAGCGCGACCTTTTCGTTCACCAGGCAACTGATGCACCAGGCTGCAGTGAAGTTAAGGAAGACTGGCTTGCCTTCAGCCAGCAAGGATTCAAGTTTTTCTGCAGAATAAGGCTGCCAGTGCTGTTTTGCAGAGGCGACCTGCTTACCGGGAAATGATTCAGAGGGCGTATCAGCTAACAAAGTGACCAATCCAATCGCCAGACCAACTACGAGTATCACTCCAGCATTTGCGGATCTGAGGCTGTTAGCCGACCCCCCCCTGCTGATGGAATAGATCCAGGCAGCCAATGCAATCAACACAAAACCGCTCAGGACCAGCACGACAGCCAGCTCACCTTGCTGCTGCGCTAACACCCATACCAGCCACACAGCAGCGGCATACATCGGAAATGCAAAGAACTGTTTGGTGTACTCCATCCATACCCCAGGTTTTGGCAATCTTTTTTGCAAGCCTGGCCAACTGGTCAGCAGCAGGTAAGGGAATGCCAGACCCAGGCCGAGACTGATAAAAATCAGGACCAGCTCAGGCGCAGGACGCGCCAGTGCAAAGCCCAACGCAGCGGCCATAAATGGCGCGGTACAAGGCGTGGCGACCACTGTCGCCAGCACGCCCGTAAAGAAGCTGCCCCAATAGCCGGGTTTCTCCGCCAATTCGCCACCTATGCCACTGATACCGCCGCCTATCGTGAATACCCCGGATAAATTCAACCCGACTGCAAACATCAGGTAAGCCATCAGAAACACGAACCATGGCGATTGAAACTGGAAACCCCAGCCTACCTGCGCCCCACCTGCTTTCAATAGCACCAGCAACAGGGCAAGGGCGACAAAGCTGACTACCACCCCAAGCGTATAAATCAACCCTTGTTTAATGAGTTCCGCACGACCAAGGCTAGCGTGGGAAATCAGGGACAAGGCTTTAATCGAAAGCACGGGAAATACACAAGGCATCAGGTTCAACACCGCGCCACCAATGAAAGCCAGGACAATGGCGAGCCACAGGCTATCTGCCCCTGATTCCGAAGTACTGGAGACCGCCCCCGTTTGTAATTTAGGGCTAAGCAAATACCCTTTCTCTTCAGAAGGCTCGTTTTGAGTGGTTTTTGTTACCAACACACCCTCCAGGGCTTCATTCTCCTGTAAAGGCATATCCCCGGGATGTAATTCAATGGCAATACCCGTATCGGTTTTGGTCACAATCTGCGGCTGGCTTTGTGCGATCCTTCCCCATTCATACGGATAAAACCAGATATCACCAGATACATTCGCCAGTTCCGGAGCATCCACCAATAGGGTTAATGCAGTGCTATCGCTTTTCGCCGTCCCCTGCAAGCGGACAGGCCAGGTCACTGTTTCAGGCTGTTTTTTTAGTGCCTGGTCAATATCTGGAGAAGAAACCTTCTGGCTTTGACCACCCGCGACCACCGGCAGATCCAGTGATAAAACGACTTGCTGGGGAATACACTCTTCCTTGCATACCAGCCAGTCAACAACGGCCTGAATGTTAAGTGACTTGCCTGGTTTTAACTCGGCTGGCAATTTCAATGGGCTTGGCAAGGTCACGCTATTTTCATAGCCGTAATTCACTATCGGGCCCATTTTAAAACGGTTCGGTAACGGCCATAACACATCGCCAGCTTCGACTGGCTGGGAGAACTTCCAGCTTATCGTAGTCACTGTGCCGGAGTCGCCAGGGTTACGCCAGTAGGTATGCCAGTGAGGCAGAATATCGAGTTTTATGCCTAACGTGATCTCATCACCTGGCGCGATGTGGCTATGTGAAGAAATCAGGGTGGCTATTACCTGCGGTGTACTGGCTTGATTTGAAGCCGCCCAAACTGGCAGGGCTAATCCCAGCCAGAAGACCGACAACATCAGGCTGCTGATGGATTTAAAGCTCATTGTGCAAGCCTGGCCTGGATTTTCTGTAAACCAGCAATGGCGCAAGGCTCATCCGTGCGGCCGCCACCCACGCCGATCGCACCAATGATTTCATCACCAACCTTGATCAGGATTCCACCCGGACGGCCATTGATATTCGGGTTAGCCGCCACTGAATCAGCGAATGCCTTATCCGTTTTTGCCTGTTCGAACAAAGCACTGGTGCTTTTTTTGAACTGCAATGCGGTCTGTGCCTTGATCGTGCTGGAGCTGACGCCACGTGGTGAAGTGCCATCAGCTGCTAGTAATGTTTTTAAAACACCCGCCGAATCCAGCACGCTGGCAGCCACTGTTTGTGCGCCATCTGCAGCACATGTTTCAATCGCTACTTTCGCCGCTTCTATCGCCAGCGCTAGTGAAGGCCCTTTTGCAGCAGGAATTCTTGCGGGTGTGTTAGCTGGTGGTGGCGTTACTTCTTCAGCCATTGATGAGGCTGTCATCGCTGTATACAACGAAACCAGGATAACACTTGCAGATAATGTTTTCATAACCCTTTTCTCTAAATCCCTTAACAATGATGAAACGTCACTTTGTTTCAAAATAACTTAACTACACAGTAAACAGGGACGCTATTGGCAATTGCTATGCCACATTTAGAAATCGGGATTGAAATAGGAAGGAAAAATTTTAACTGATTAAAATCAATAGATTATCGATAGCTTCTTTTTCAATAGGCGAAGAAATGTAATTTCAACATGCATTCAACGCTCAAGCATTTGCTTGAATTTCAACACATTTAGCAACAGCCTGTTGCTACAGAAACATTTCAACCATTACGCTAACCTTGATTGCCCTGCTTCCATGGAAACAATTTGTTTTTGAATTGTTGGGATACCAACACCTGTTATTTGAATCACGCTTCAACTGCTTAACCCGTCAAGAGTTCTTTTGATAATTTTTATATATAAATCAGCATCTTAATAAAATCTTTTATTAGATTAATTTCACCAATCGATTTGCAAGGCACATGGCATATTTTCTGCTATTAGTCTTCGCTGTAACGGCACATTGTATTGATGCCATTTATTTAATGGACTTATGTCTATCAGGATTTAAGCGACACATGCAAGACATCACCATAAAAGTCTGGGATCTCCCATTACGGCTTTTTCATTGGCTATTGGTCATTACAGTAGCAGTCTCATACCTCTCCGTGAAAACCGATTGGCTGGATGTAGATATTCACTGGTATGCAGGGCTTGTCATTACTTTCCTGTGGTTGTTTCGTTTGAGCTGGGGATTTGCGGGTACCTCTACCGCCAGGTTCAGCCAATTCTTTCCTACACCCCGCAAATTGCTTAGTTACTTTGGTCGCTCGTGGCAGGGGGTGGGCCATACGCCCACTGGCGCACTCTCGGTGATTGCCCTTTTATTATTACTGGCAGGGATGATCTCCACTGGCATACTGGCTAGTGATGACATCACATTGCAAGGGCCACTCGCCAAGTACACCGATGAAGCGTTCAGTGACAAGATGTCGGAATGGCATTCCCTGCTGTTTAATGCGCTGCTGGGCCTGATCGTATTGCACGTACTTGCTATCATCTTCTACTGGTTATTCAAAAAGGATAACTTGTTGACACCAATGATCCACGGCAAAAAGGCAGTGCCACTTTCGGCATCGCTCACGTTGAAGCCCATCAATAAAAGGCTTGGGTGGCGTTTGCTATTAAGCATCCTTATCGCTGGCGCATTGACCTGGCTGCTGTTCAGTCCCACAGCGCACGCATTCTTTTACCAACCTCCGCCGGCTCCTGTCGCGCCTGCTTCTCAGCATGCGTGGTAAGGCAGGTGTTTTTTAATCATCATTTCAAGGAAAAATTACATGAAAATTCAAACCATCCTGTGCGCATTACTGATGCTGCAAGGAGCGGCAGCCTCTGCAGGGCCGATCGAAGACCAAATCAAGTTTCGCCAATCGGCATACAGCTTCATTGGCTGGAACACCAACAAAATCAAAACACAGTTGGATAATCCGGATTCTTTTTCCAAGGAAGAAGTGATTGCAGCTGCCAATGCGATTGCAGCGGCAGCAAATTCAGGATTGGGTGCTTTATATGGGCCGGGTACAGACAAAGGTGAAGGCTGGAAGAAAAGCAGGTTAAAATCAGAGTTCTTTGAGAAACCAGAAGAAGCCAAAAAAGCAGCGTTGCAATTTAACCTGGAAGCCAATGAATTTGCCAAGGTGGCGGGGACTGGCGATGTCGGCCAGATCAAAGCCAAATTCGGCAAACTGACACAGTCATGCAAATCCTGCCATGACAGCTTCAGGGAAAAAGATGTGAAATAAGCTTTCCTACTTATTTCGATTTGAACGCGCACGGCGGCTGGCGATTGTCAGCCGCCGTGCGTATGTATAGCAATTAAATAAATCCTCACCACCGCCAGTGAATGCATGAGCCAGTATGTCTTTTAAAAAACTAGTATTTTTAGCCTTATTCAGTTTAATCCTGATTGGAGGATCACTCTGGCTTTGGCGGGCTTATGAAGCGCGCAATGGTGTAGTGGCCGATGAATCCCATCATGTTCAGTCTCATGAGGAAGCTGATGCCGGAGGGAATAAAGGCGAAGGAAAACACGCGCGAGGCGGTGGCCGTCAACGTGGTGATAAACCTGTCCCGGTACTGGTAACTGGGGTGACCAAAGCGGATGTGCCTATCATTCACTCAGCGCTCGGTACGGCCATCCCTTCCGCGGTGGTGACTGTGACCAGCCGCGTCAACGGGCAGTTGATACAAGTCGCTTTCAAAGAAGGTGAACTGGTGAAACAAGGCCAGTTGCTGGCAAAAATAGACCCTAAACCGTTTGAAACGGCCTTGGCGCAAATCCAGGGCCAGGCTGTGCGTAACCAGGCCTTATTGAAAAACAGCCAGATTGACCTGGAACGCTTTAAAACTTTGCAGGCGCAAGACTCTATTGCATCACAGCAGGTAGACTCGCAAGCTTCTCTGGTACAGCAATACCAGGGGACGGTACAGGCTGACCACGCTTCTGTGGAAAATGCCAGACTGCAACTCGGTTATACCAACATAGTTGCCCCGGTCAGTGGCCGTATCGGTTTACGCCAGGTGGATAGCGGTAATAACATCACCACCACTAACCCGATTGCAGTGATCAATGCGATCCACCCGATTCATGTGGTCTTTACGCTGCCTGAAGACAAGATCACGCAACTGGTTCAACAAACCCATACGCCTGGCGGGCACAACAAGCTTAAAGTCGAGGCTTGGGATAAATCGAATATCACACGTCTGGCGACAGGCTTCTTAACTAGTATAGACAACCAGATCGATACGACTTCTGGCACGCTGAAACTGAAGGCGGAGTTCGCCAACGAAGATAATCGCCTGTTTCCCAACCAGTTCATCAATGTGCGCCTGTATAGCGACACCATACGCAATGCCAGTGTGATTCCGTTAAATGCCTTGCAACACGGGCAGGACGGTGCGTTTGTTTACAAGATTGTCCATGATGACAAAGGCGACAAAGTCATTTTACAAGGAGTGACCGTTGCTCATACCAATGGCGAGATCGCGGCCATCACTCACGGCCTTGCCGTCAATGACCGCGTTGTCAGCAGCGGTATTGATAAGCTGAAACAGGATGCACGGGTAAAAATCAAAGATCCGGCGCAATCTTTTGATGATAAAGAGGACCGTGGAGCAAAAGAGGATGGCGTGGAGAAAAAATCCGGGCATCCCCATGCTGCTGGCAGCGCTGACCGGCCAGCACATAAGCGCCGTACGGATGCGCACGCTTAAGTAGCGCTCATGATGAATCCGTCTCGAATATTTATCCTGCGTCCGGTGGCGACGTCGTTGCTGATGCTTGCCATCTTGCTGGCAGGCATCCTGTCCTACAGCTTGCTCCCTAAATCCGCCTTGCCACAAGTCGATTACCCGATTATCCAGGTGGTGACCTTGTATCCAGGCGCCAGTGCAGAGGTGATGGCGATGAATGTCACTTCGCCGCTGGAAAGACAATTTGGCTCTATGTCCGGCCTGGCGCATATGTCTTCCGCCAGTTCGGGCGGTGCATCGGTGATCACGCTGCAATTCAGCCTGAAGACCAGCCTGGATGTGGCGGTGCAATCCGTCCAGGCCGCCATGAACGCTGCCAGCAGTTTCTTACCTGCCGACCTGCCGGCGCCACCTATCTACAACAAGGTCAATCCGGCTGATGCTCCGGTGCTGACGCTGGCCGTGACTTCCTCTACCCTGCCTTTGCCAAAATTACGTGACCTAGTCGATACCCGTATGGCGCAAAAAATAGCACAAGTCAGTGGCGTAGGACTGGTCAGCGTGGATGGTGGGCAAAAACCTGCCATTCGCATCCAGGTGAACCAAAGCGCATTGGCTGCCTATGGCTTGGGCCTGAATGACTTGCGCACACTGATTGATAGTGCCAACTCTAACCAGGCCAAAGGGAATATCGATGGCCCCTTACTGGCTTATGAACTGGATGCCAACAGCCAGCTGCGCTCCGCAGAAGAATATCGCCAACTGATCATTGCCCATGTCAATGACAGGCCGGTGCGTTTAAGCGATGTCGCGGATATCAAAGAGGCACAGGAAGACATGTACCTGGCAGCCTGGGCCAATAAAACGCCGGCTGTGCTGGTCAATATCAAACGCCAGCCAGGCGCCAATGTCATCGAAGTGGTCGAACAGATACAGGCACGCTTGCCTTCGTTAACCGCAGGGTTACCTGCAGATGTGGAGATTAAAGAACTCACCAATCGTACCCATACCATACGCAGCGCCCTGCACGATGTGCAGTTCGAACTGATGCTGGCTATCGGGCTGGTGGTGATGGTGATTTTCCTGTTTTTGCGTACGGCTGCCGGCACCCTGATCCCCAGCCTGACGGTACCATTATCCCTGGTGGGTACGTTTGCTGTCATGTACGCCGCCGGCTTTAGCATCAATAACCTGACCTTGATGGCACTCACCATTGCCACCGGCTTTGTAGTGGATGATGCGATTGTCATGATTGAAAACATCGCCCGTCATATCGAAGAAGGCGAAAGTCCGCTGGAAGCCGCATTAAAAGGTGCCCGCCAGATTGGTTTTACCATTATCTCGCTGACATTTTCGCTAATTGCTGTGTTGATACCACTGCTGTTTATGGGAGATGTCATTGGACGCTTATTCAGGGAGTTCGCGGTGACGCTTGCCGTCGCCATCCTGATTTCGGCAGTGGTATCGCTGACACTCACGCCCATGTTATGTGCACGTTTGCTTAAGGCACCTGCTCCACGGGATGAATCACGTCCGACATTGAGCGATAAGATAATCGCTTCTTATGGTCGCTATCTAAAGATTGCCTTAAGTAACCAGCCCTGGGTGCTGGCCATTGCAGCGCTTTCTTTTGTGTTGACCATTGCATTGGCAGTCGTCATTCCGAAAGGTTTGTTTCCGGTGCAAGATACCGGGTTTATCCAGGTGATTACAGAAACGCCCGGCTCGGATGCTTTCCGCCAGGTCAGCCTGAAACAGCAGCAAGTGGTGGATGAGATTCTGCGTGACCCGGATGTGGATAGTGTTTCCTCTGTGGTAGGCATCGATGGCGTAAATACCACACACAACAGTGGCCGCCTGCTGATTAACCTGAAACCCTACCCAGAAAGGCAATCATCAGCGACAGCAGTGATCAGCAGGTTACAGCAAACGCTTGAAGAATCTTCCCCGCTTATAGTGCATATGCAACCGGTACAGGACCTCACGCTTTCAGACCGTGTCAGCCGTACCCAATACCAATACCTGCTGACGAGTACCGACCCTGATGCCTTAACCAAACTGCTGCCGAAGTTCCTGGAAAAACTGCGCAGGCTGCCACAGCTGAAAGACGTGGCAAGTAACCAGCATGATGATGGTTTACGTGCTGCGATTGTCGTCGACAGGGATAATGCCGGCCGTCTTGGCATCACCATGGCAGATGTCGATAACGCTTTGTACAGCGCGTTTGGTCAGCGCATGATCACCACCATTTTCACGCAGGCGAATCAATACCGCGTGATTCTTGAAGCGCAGCCGTCACAGCGCCCAGGCCTGTCTGCACTGGAACAAGTATTTGTATCCAGCAGCACCGGGCGGCAGGTACCGCTGGCGAGTATCGCGACAGTCAGCGAAAAACCAACTTCCCTGGTGGTGTACAGGGAAGACCAGCTCCCCTCGATCGAAATAGGATTCAACCTTGCCGGGGATTATGCATTGGGCGATGCTGTCGCCGCGATTGAGCGAGTAAACCAGCAGACGTCGCTACCTGCGACGGTGATCAGCCGTTTTCAGGGCGCCGCCTCGGCATTTACTGCGGCCCTGGATAACGAATTATTCTTAACGCTGGCGGCCATTACGACCATGTATATCGTGCTTGGCATTTTGTATGAAAGTTACATTCATCCGTTGACGATACTTTCAACATTGCCCACTGCTGGCGTAGGCGCATTACTCGGTTTAATCATGACCCATCATTCATTAAGCGTGATTGCCATCATAGGTATCATTTTGTTGATAGGCATTGTGCAGAAAAATGCCATCATGATGATTGATTTTGCACTTGAAGCGGAACGGGAGCATGGCAAACCTCCACTTGAAGCCATCTACCAGGCCTGCCTGTTACGCTTCCGGCCCATCTTGATGACGACGCTGGCAGCGCTGTTCAGTGCAGTACCGCTGGTACTCGGTGATGGCCCCGGTTCAGAATTGCGTGCGCCGTTAGGCATTGCAATGATTGGCGGGTTGTTATTGAGCCAGTTGCTGACATTATTCACCACACCGGTGATTTACCTGACGTTTGACCGCGTTGCCAAATCCGGGCGGACATCAACCCAGCAAGTAGCAGGATCTGGCTGATGGCGGGGATTACCATGTTTTTGCGCCGGCCGATTGCCACCACATTATTAGCGGTGGCAATCGCATTGCCCGGCATTGCCGCTTATTTTGCAATGCCTATCGCGTCTCTGCCGCAAGTGGAGATGCCCAGCATCGATGTATTCGCGCGGCTGCCCGGCGCCAGTGCCGAAACCATGGCTTCGGCAGTCGCTTCGCCGTTGGAACGTTCTTTAGGCAATATCGCCGGAGTCAATGAAATGACTTCCAGCAGCACCAAAGGGCAAACCCGGATCAGCCTGCAATTTGACCTGGACCGCGATGCCGATGGGGCCGCACGGGATGTACAGGCAGCGATTAATGCGGCAGTACCTTTATTGCCTGCCGGCATGCAAAGCAATCCTACCTGGCGCAAGAGTGGCTCTAACATGATCATGCACATTGCCTTGACCTCGGAACGCTTTAGCCGCCGCGAGCTGTACGATATTGGATTGTCATTGGTCGGCCAGCGGATTTCCCAGGTGGATGGCGTCGGCCAGGTCAACGTGAATGGCAGCGCGCTGCGTTCGGTACGCGTTGAGGTTAATCCGCTCACTGCCCATCAATACGGCATTGCGCTCGAACAAATACGTAATGCGATTGCAAACACCAATGCCCACCTGCCTAAAGGCTTTGTTGAAAATAAGGATAAGCGCTGGCAACTGGATGTCAATGACAGCGGAAGCAAAGCCGCTGACTTCGAAGATTTGATCGTTGCCTGGCGGAATGGGGCTCCCATACGCCTGCATGACATCGCCGATGTCAAAGACTCGGTACAAGAGTTACGTAGCACCGGCAGTGTCAATGGCAAACCCGGGGTGGTGATTTCGGTCAATAACATTCCCGGTACCAATATTGTCGCCACCGTAGATGGCATTAAAGCCTTATTACCTAAATTGAAACCCTTGCTGCCGCCAGGCATTGAAATGGAAGTGCTGATAGACAGGAGCACTATCGTCAGGAAATCTTTGCAGGAAGTGGAACATACGCTGTTGATTTCGATTGGGCTGGTCATCCTGGTGACGTTTTTATTTTTACGCAGCGGTCATGCCGCACTGATTCCCAGTATTGCCATCCCGGTTTCTTTATTGGGCACGCTGGCAGTGATCTATTTGTGTGGGTTCAGTTTGAATAACCTGACTTTAATGGCCCTGATTATCGCCACAGGCTTTATCGTGGATGATGCCATCGTCGTGGTAGAAAACACCACCCGTCATATCGAGCATGGTTTGAAACCATTGCAAGCCGCGTTGCAGGCGGTGCATGAAGTATCTTTCACTATCATAGCCATGAGCCTGTCACTGATTGCTGCATTTATTCCGTTGCTGTTCATGGATGGCGTGATTGGGCGAATCTTCCGCGAGTTCTCTATCACCCTGGCGAGCGCAGTCGTGCTTTCGTTATTGATCACATTGACACTGACACCTGTATTGTCGTCACGATTGCTCAAGCCTACAACCTCTCCCAACAAGCTGTCTCGCTGGCTAGCCACGCTTTTCGATATTCCGCAGCGGGCTTACCACAAGGCACTGCAATGGGCGATACGCCATTCCCGACTCATTCTGCTGCTATTCTTTGTGGCGATTGGCATTAATGTGTACCTATATTCCATCGTTCCCAAAGGCTTTTTTCCATTACAGGATACCGGGCGCCTGCAAGGTAACTTCGAAGGCGACCAGAATCTTTCCTTCTGGGCCATGCGTGAAAAGGTCGATCAATTCATGCGCGTGATTGCCAGCGACCCTGACATAGAAACCTACTATGAATACACAGGTGGTTTTGGGGGCGGGCAATCCAATACCGGCATGCTGAATGCACGCCTTAAACCCAGGAAAGAACGCGAAGCTTCTGCCCAGGAAATTGTAGACAGGTTACGTCCTAAACTGGATAGAGTGGCTGGCGCTTCGCTGCGTTTGCGGCCACAGCAGGAGTTTAATATCGGGGTAAGGCCAGGCTCCGCTGAATTTCAATATACCCTGCTTGCCAGCAACATCGAGGATCTGCGTACATTCTCACCACAATTAAGGGATGCTTTGGCCAAACTGCCACAACTGACGGATGTGAATAGTGACGCGCAAGATAAAGGCCTGCAGGCCAACCTGGTGATCGACCGTGCAGCAGCCAGGCTGGGCATCAATCAGCGCCAGATTGATGCCACGTTGAACGATGCCTTCGGCCAGCGGCTGGTATCCACCATTTATGAACCGTTGAACCAGTACTTCATTGTGCTGACGCTGGCTCCCCGCTTTGCTGAAGGACCTGAATCTTTAAACCATATCTATTTGAACAGCGTCCAGAATCAGCGCATCCCTTTATCCAGCATTGCTCGCTGGGAACTGGTGAATACGCCACTGGCAGTCAATCATGAAGGCCAGTTTGCTGCCGCCACCATTTCATTTAACATCGCGCAAGGCTATGCATTGGATGCCGCCAGCCAGGCGATTGAAAATGCTTTTGTTTCCCTGGATCCACCTGACACCATCCATGGGTCATTCTCAGGTAAGGCAAAAGCATTCAAGGAATCGATGGACAGCCAGCCCTGGCTGATACTGACGGCATTGATCACTATTTACATAGTGTTAGGCATGCTTTATGAAAGCCTGATACATCCGATTACCATACTCTCCACCCTACCCTCGGCTGGCATTGGCGCCTTGCTGGCCTTATTATTGTTTGATAGTGAACTCACTATCATCGCCATGATAGGCATCGTGCTGTTGATTGGTATCGTCATGAAAAACGCCATCATCATGATTGATGCTGCGCGCTATATTATCCAGCACCAGGGCGCCTCGCCAGAACAAGCCATCGTAGATGCTTGTATGCAACGCTTCAGGCCGATTCTGATGACCACCTTTGCCGCAGTGCTGGGCGCGCTTCCGCTGCTTTTCGGCGTAGGAGATGGTGCAGAAATCCGCCAGCCATTAGGTATTTCGATTGTAGGCGGCCTGCTGTTAGGGCAAGTACTGACCTTGTTCACTACGCCGGTCATTTACCTTTACTTGGATAAACTGAATCAGCTCCGTAAAAAGCAGCCGCAAGGTATCCCAACTCCTGTTTCAACACACATCACATCGGTATGAAAAACATTCAATTAATCACTTTGGCAATCGCTGGCTTGTTGACGCAAGGATGCAGCGTTTGGGAAGCCTATACCCGGCCAACGATGGTTATCCCCGAGCAATATAAAGAAGCCAGCGCGTTTGCGGGCTGGAAAGCAGCCACACCGGGTAGCCCGGCATTGTCGGATAAATGGTGGGAGCGTTACCAAGACGCGCAGCTTACGCAATTATTGCTCTTAGCCAACCAGGCTAATTATTCTATCCAGATCGCTGACGCTAATTACCGGCAAGGCCTGGCGCTGGCCAGGGCAAGCCGCGCGCCCTTGTTGCCTGCGATCAACGGCCAATCCGCCGTTATCCGCGGTAATAATGGCAATTCGGGCGCATCGACCGAGCTCAGTATTGGCATTAGCGCCGCTTGGGAGATCGATTTATGGGGCAGGATACGCAACAGCATCCTGGCCGGTGAGGCAAATGCCGAAGCCACCGCAGCCGACCTGGCAGCCGTAAAACTTTCTGTGCAATCAGCTCTTGCCCAGACTTATTTTCAGTTGCGTATCCTGGATTCGCAAAAGTTATTGCTGGATACCACTTCGCAGAGTTTTGAACGCTCGCTGAAACTCACGATTAACCGCTACAACGTGGGTTTAGCCTCGCGTACCGAAATCGCACAAGCCGAAACACAATTGCGCAACACTCGTGCGCAAGCCATTGATATCACGGCTGCGCGTGCACAATTGGAGCATGCGATTGCTGTGTTGGTGGGGAAAGTCCCGGCAGAAATTTCAATCCAGCCAAGCCCTTACCCGCAAGTCACCGGTATCACTTTCCCGATTGCCGAAGCCAGCCTGCCTTCCACCTTGCTGGAAAGAAGACCGGATATTGCCGCTGCCGAACGCCGTATCGCATTAGCCAATGCCCAAATCGGTGTGGCAAGAGCCGCATTATTCCCTACGCTGAGCTTAGGTGCAGGCCTGGGGTATAGCAATGATACGTTGGGTAATCTGTTATCCCTGCCTAATCGCGTATGGTCACTAGGCCCGGCATTGGCTGGCCCCATCTTTGACAACCAGTTACGTAAATCGCAAACCGAAGCGGCAATTGCACGCTATGACGCCAGCGTCGCCAGTTACAAGCAAACCGTGATTAATGGCATTCGTGAAGTCGAGGATAATATGGCGCTGCTGCGTATTCTTGAAGCTGAGGCAGTGGAACAGGAAATTGCGGTGAAATTTGCCAGAGAAGCGGTTGAGCAAACCGAAAATCGCTATCGCGCCGGCATCAGTGAATACCAGAATGTGGTGATTGTTCAATCTGCTCTGCTAAACGCCGAACGTAACTTGCTTAACATCACCGGCCGGAGATTCAACGCCTCTGTGGCACTGATGATAGCACTGGGTGGCACACCCTGACTTGAGCGCTGGAATTTAAGTAGCATGGCAGCAAATTGAAGCTAATAAAAAAAGCCGTGTCATTGCTGACACGGCTTTATAAGATCAAATGTACTAACGATTGTTGAAGTAACCGATATTCATCACCTTATCGTTTACAAACGTCACTTCGGTTTCTTTATACGTATTTTTGGCATCATATTTCACCAGGTTTTTGTAGTACCACATCTCCACCTGTACCGGTTTGGAGTTCTTCTCACCCCCGACGCCAGCAAGCATGTTATTCGCGTTACCAGGCTTCACTGACTGCTGTTTCTTGTAGGGTTGGCCTAGCTTTTCCAGCACTACCTTTTTTGACTTGCCGCTGAAATTATCAATGAATTCATTTTCATTGTAGGTTTTGCCGGCAAATGCTGACGCCACATTGCTGAACATAACCAGTGCCATAACGACTGCCGAAATCTTTGCGTAGAACTTCATCTTTATTTCCTGTGATCCAAATCAATTTTACAATTATGTTTTTGTGGAAGTATAACTGTTTATCCGGCATTTCGGTTGACAGCAACCAGATAAGCCTCACAATTCATGCACTTAAAGTTGCAGTTGCAGGCCATCGTAGCCCACTTCCACATTGGCTGGCAGCCTCGCCTGCAAGGCGTGGTACTCCAGTTCATGGGTCATATGGATGAGCACATTGCGCCTGGCACCGATACGGCTGATCAGTTCCAGCGACTCGCTCACGCTGACATGGGTGGGATGCGGTGTTTCGCGCAGGCAATCGATCAGTAATACCTCCACATCCTGCAAGAGTTCATAAGAAGATTCAGGGATGGCAGACACATCAGTCATGTAGACCAGATTACCGATCCGGTAGGCATAGATACGTATTTTTCCGTGCATGACAGGGATAGGGATGACCGTTTGCCCTGCCACCTCAAAAGGCGCTTCAACGATATGTGCGGCCAGCACCGGCAGATCCCAGAAGTTGATGGGGTCACGCAGGGTGTAGCCGAACTTATCCTGGATATGGCTGATCGCTTCCGGATAGCTGTAAAGCGGGATCTGGCAGCGGTTGATCTGGCAGAAGGCACGCAAATCATCAATGCCATGCAAGTGATCGGCGTGGGTATGGGTATATAGCACTGCATCTACACGACGCATATTCTCGCGTAGTGCCTGCTGGCGCAGATCCGGCGAAGTATCAATCAATAATACACGGCCATCATCCAGTGTCACCATGCTGGAGCAACGCGTACGCTTGTTGCGCGGGTCACCGGAAACACAGGTAGGGCAAGTGCAGCCAACGGCTGGTGTGCCTGCACTGGAACCCGCACCTAGGATGGTCAGTTGCATGGCTGCGCGTGTTTGAACAGCGTAAAAAAGTTGCGGGTGGTAGCATCCATGACCTGCTGCAGCGGAATATCGCGCAACCTGGCGATCTCTTCTGCCACATGGCGTACATAGGCCGGCTGGTTGGTTTTACCGCGGAAAGGGATAGGCGCCAGGTAAGGAGAGTCGGTCTCAATCAGCATGAAATCCAGCGGCACTTTCTGCGCCACTTCTTTTAAGGCCACTGCGTTTTTAAATGTGACGATACCTGAAAATGAGATATAGAAACCCATGGCTATCGCGGCCTGAGCCACTTCCCAGCTTTCGGTAAAGCAATGCATGACGCCACCTACGTCGGCAGCGCCCTCTTCCTGCATGATACGCAGCGTATCTTCTGCCGCGTTACGCGTATGGATGATCAGCGGTTTTCCGGTCGCCTTTGCCGCACGGATATGGGTACGGAAGCGTTCGCGTTGCCAGTTGAGGTCGCCGGTCAGCCTGAAATAATCCAGCCCGGTTTCACCGATCGCCACTACGCGCGGGTTATCGGCCAGCGACACCAGTTCAGCAACCGTAGGCTCCTGGATATCTTCGTAATCCGGATGCACACCGACAGAGGCATAGATATTCGGGTATTGTTCCGCCACTGCCAGTACTTCAGGAAACTTGTCCAGCGTCACTGACACGCACAATGCATGCCCAACCTGGTTGGCCTGCATGGCTTCACGTACCTGATCCATATTCTGGACCAGCTCCGGGAAGTTGATATGGCAATGTGAATCTACAAACATGAAAAGTCCAATAATGCGGGCGGCAGCCTCTGCCCGATAGTCATAGAGAGTTAAATGGTATGCGTAGCCCTGCTAGATTTCAACGCAGCGCCAAGTATGGTTTCAATACGCTTTTTAGCCTCCACACCACCATCGCGGTCGCTGAATTGTATGCCTATGCCCTGCGGTTTATTATTCACCGCCTGTGGCGTGATCCAGATGACTTTACCGACGATCTTCAGCTTTTGCGGATCATCCAGCAAAGTCAGCAGCATAAACACTTCTTCGCCCATTTTAAAAGGCTTGCTGGTCGGGATAAACAAACCGCCGCCTTTAACGAACGGCATATACGCGGCAAACAAGGCAGCTTTTTCACGGATAGCCAGCGATAGCACCCCGGGTTTGGCAGGGCTAATCGTCGATGGTGATTGCGTGTCAGACATGCATAGGCTCCTGTTCTATCCTTGTTTCAGTAAAAGCTTATCCAAACATTTTCTTGTATTGCAGCAATAACTGCTCCAGCTGCAGTTCCTGGTTCAACGGATGCTGCGCAGTCATTTTAAAGCGATTCAACTGTTGTTGAAATGCCAGCAGGCGTGCCAGGTCCAGTTTCGATGCAAGTGTTTGTAAAGTATCCGACGCATCCGGATGGTAACGCAGCGGCTGCTGGTGCCGGGATAACCATAAATCGAGCAACCATTTCTGCAACACCTGGATAGCGGCATGCATGCCCTGCTTGATCAGTACCGTCCCGGCTGATGCGCTGTCCATGGCACCGCCACGTCCCAGATGCGGGCGCCATTGCTGGTACCAGCCATACCAGTCGAGGTCGTCCTGTTGCATAGTCGTGGGTGCGCCGCCGCTGTATTGCCAGATCCACTCCGGCTGTTCGACTGACTGCGCCTGCAACCACTCTAAACCTTGTTCCCGCGTGGGTACCGGCATTTCCACCTGCATGCAGCGGCTTAAAATAGTAGGCAACAATGCCTGGCGCTGGTGGGAAACCAGCAGGAACTGCGTGCGTTGCGGCGGCTCTTCCAGTAATTTCAGTAGTGCATTGGAAGCCGCCACATTCATGGCTTCCAGCGGATGGATCAATACCACGCGGATGCCCCCCACCTGATGGCTGGTCAGGGACAGGTAATCCTGTAAAGCCCGGATCTGATCAATGACGATCTGTTGCCGTTTGCGTGTTTTTTTCTTGCTGTCGGTCACCTCATCATCTTCAGGCGTGATCTCCCTGAAATCCGGATGCGCACCTTCTTCCAGCCAGTGGCACGATTGGCATTGCCCGCAGGCCATACCATTTGATTGTGGTTGCATGCATAACAAACCAGCAGCCAGGCTATGGGCAAATGCCAGTTTGCCTATGCCGGTCTTACCATGGAACAGCAAGGCATGATGGCGGCTTTCACCGGCATGCACCCAATGTGCAAACAAAGATTCCTGCCATGGAAAAACACTATTAATCATAAGCTTGAAACTATTTCTTGAACTGATTTCTTCACTTCTTCAAGTGAGCGGTGTGCATCAATGACACGGAAACGTTGTGGATACTGTGCAGCACGCGCCAGATATTGGGCACGCAGTCTGGCAAAAAATTCAGCACCCTGTGACTCAAACTTGTCCGGGGTACGTGCCCCCGCCAGACGTTGCAGGCTGACTTCTACCGGCACATCAAATAACAATGTCATGTCAGGTTGCAGGCTGCCCTGTACCCAGGTTTCCAAAGCCTGCATCTTGTCCAGCGGCAAGCCCCGTGCGCCGCATTGATAAGCATACGAAGCATCGGTGAAACGGTCAGACAGCACGATGGCATCGCGTGCCAGCGCGGGCAGAATCACCTGCTGCAAATGTTCGGCACGTGCGGCAAACATCAGCAATGTCTCGGTTTCCACATGCATGTCTTTATGCAGTAGCAGCTCACGTAGCTCCTCACCCAACGGCGTGCCACCGGGCTCACGGGTCGAAACCACTTCGCGGCCAGACTTTGCCAGCAATGCCAGTATGGTAGGGATATGCGTACTCTTGCCCGCGCCATCCATGCCTTCCAGTGTGATAAACATACCTGCCATTACTTTATTTCCCGACTCATGTTAATTGTTTAATGCTTCTTTAATTGATACGCGCGTACCGCTTTATTGTGTTCTTCCAGCGTGCTGGTGAACACATGCCTGCCCTGCCCGTTCGCGACAAAATACAAAGCTTTTGTACTTGCAGGATGCAATGCAGCCTGTATGGAAGCCAGGCCAGGCAAAGCAATCGGCGTAGGCGGCAAACCGTTGCGGGTATAAGTGTTATAGGCAGTATCAGTCAGCAGATCACGGCGGGTGATATTGCCATGATAACGGCTGCCCATGCCATAGATCACGGTCGGGTCGGTTTGCAGTCGCATGCCCAGCCGCAAGCGGTTAACAAACACCCCGGCGATCTGCGGCCGTTCGGTTTCCACCCCGGTTTCCTTTTCCACAATAGACGCCATGATCAGCGCTTCGTAAGGCGTTTTATAAGGCAGGCCGGACTGGCGCGTCTCCCAGGTGGCAGCCAAATATTGCTTCATTTTCTGGTAAGCCCGCTTGTACATATCGACATCACTGCTATGGCTGTCTATGTAATATGTATCTGGAAAGAACCAGCCTTCCGGAGAGGTGGTTTCACCACTGATCAACTGCATCAGTTCCATGTCAGACAGATTGAGTGTTTCATGCCTGATGCCCGGCATTTGCGCCAGCTTGCGCCTGAAATCGGCAAAGGTTTTGCCTTCTGTCACCTGCAGTTTGAACTGGTCAAACGTGCCATGCTTCAGCAGGTCGATCAGGCCCATGACCTGCAGCGGTGCATTCAGAGCATAATCGCCCGCTTGCAACCGGCTGCTATTGCCTGTCAGTTTGACCACCAGTAGGAAACTGTACGGTTCTTTCAGCACGCCTGCCGATACCAGCTGGTCTGCAATACCTCTGACACTGGCACCCGCCGGAATTTGCATGCCTATGGTTTCAGAAACCATGGGTAATGGCCGGATCATAAAAATGACTAACCAGAGCGCCAGGGCCAATGCGGATGACCCAAGCACTGCCAGTGTATATTTAAAAAACTTCTTAATCGACAACATAATGCCTGGTAAACATGTGTTTAATGGATGACGAAATGTAATTGTGACCTGAGCTGTTGCGCCCAGTGATCAGCCGCCATCACATGTTCGTCTATTTGTGCTACCTGCAATACGCCATACACGCTGTTCACGATAACAACGCCTTCTGCCTGCAACACATCTTCAATGCTTAATGGCGCTATCACTACCGGCTGGCCTTGCGTCCTGTACCAATCCAGTATTTTTTGCCGCATCACACCGGCTACACCACAGCTATCCAGGGCCGGCGTCATTACTACGCCCTCTTTACGGATAAACAGATTACCGCTCACCGCTTCTATCACATGGCCATCATAGTCCTGCAGCAAGCCATCGAAGAAACGCGGGTCTTTATGCTCGGCACGCGCCAATACGTTCTCCAGGCGGTTCAGGTGCTTGATTCCCGCCAGTATAGGCTGGTGTGCCAGCCGTGTCTGGCAGCTATACAACGCCACGCCGTTGGCATATATCTCATCCGGGTAATTCGGCAGCGGGCTTTGTATCAACACCCGCGTCGGTTCACATACTGCCGGCGGTGCATAGCCACGCGCACCTTCGCCGCGGGTAATGATGATCTTGATAATGCTGAACTGCGTGTCTTCTTCACTGGCCGATGCCATAAAGTATTTGAATTCCTGCATCAGCAATTCGGCTGACGGGCACACGATCTGGATCTTGCTACAGTCGGCAACCAGTGTCTGGTAATGTAACGGCCAGTCCTGCAGCTCACCATCGAGCAAGCGCATGGTGCGGAAAATGCCATCGCCATAGGCAAAGCCGCGATTGGTGGGTGCGATGCCACTTACCAGTTTGCCATTGACGCAATAGCGGACAGTTGTCATGTTGAGTGGGGAAAAATGATGTGCCTGAACAAGGCTGAAACCTTACCATAAAACCGTAAAAAACGGCTCACCAAAAGGGACAAATCCAGCCCCAGGCTATCATTGGTAAAAAAGAATTGAATAATTTTCTAAAGTTTAATGTTTGGATGCCGTTAACAGGTTAAGAGGTATTGTATCCGCACTTTTACCGGAGGCATGGACATGGCATTTTCCAGCATTCAGACTAACGTCGCCGCAATGATCAACAAGGCTTATAACGCTGATACCAGCGCGACGACTAACGCTAGCCACCCAACGACAAAGGGAACCATTGCGACAAGTAATACCAAAACTGTGACGAATACCAGACCCGACGCATCCTCTGCTGATTCAGCCAAGGATAATCCGGCAGGTGCCAGTGCCCAGGTGACATTGGGGCAAAGCGGTAACACGACAGAAATCTATACGGCACAAGGTTTGTTGCAGCAGATGCGGCAGATCCAGCTCAGTAACACCATGCTGCTGTTTGGCGATGACGAAGAGAATGCGGAAGACACTACCGGCCTGATGGGGATGACAGGCAATCAGCCTGATGGAGAATCTGAATGGGCAGAAGCCATCAGCCAGCAGCCGGGAAACGCAGCTGTGATGGTAGAAAAAGCGAAAAACAGTTCCATCAAGACCATGCTGGGTGGGTCATAGATCCAGCAGACTGAGTTTAAGCTTCCGTTTTCACAAAACTGCCGTGATCCTTATCCTGCAGCAAGCCCAGCAAATCTGCCGATCGCAGTGCCAGCGCATAACCCAATACACCACTGCCGATCACCACTGTTTCATACTCTGCCACACTATGGTCCACCAGCACACGTATACCCTCCGGTAAAGCGATCGGTGGCACTGCACCAACCACATAGCCGGTCACTTCAGGCACTTCATCGTATTCCGCCATCCGGCATTTTCGCTCGCTCAGATGTGCGCGCAACAACGCCCAGTCTGCACGACCACCACCGGCTACTGCCAGCAAACTGAACCCGCTGTTTTCACCTTTGAATACCACGCTACGCACCACTGATTGGGGCTGTAACCCCTGGGCAGACAATAACTCTTCCAGGCTACGGATAGGTTTTTTATCTTCGCTGAGCGGGATTTGAATGACATTGAAGTCAATATTCCGTTGTTGCAGCAAATCAGTCACAGCAGATTGTACGGTTGCAGTCATATGAATATCTCTTAAAATAAAACTTTAATTAATATCAGCAAGGTATTGATATTTAGTATATTTATCGTTACTTCCCTTGCATTTATCCACCGGATACTTTCTGGCATTCAAATCGATTTTTGCATTGGCGGCTGTGATCAGGTCTATGCCGCAGACTTCGGCAATACGCATCAGATAGACAAAGGTATCGGCTAACTCCTGCCCTACTTTTTCCTTGGTCTCTGCATCCAGTTGGCGGCTGTCCTGCTCGGTCATCCACTGGAAATGCTCGACCACTTCAGCCGCTTCTACAATCATGGCCATGGCGAGGTTCTTAGGGGAATGGAACTGCGCCCAGTCGCGTTCCTCGACAAAATTATTCACGCGTGCGCGTAATGCATCAATGGAATCTGCCATAGCCGCCTATCGTAAAAGTTAAATGCAAACAGACTGAATAGTATGGAGTGGTTATTCGTCCTGGGTTTTAGCTGCTTCTGGTTTATCACGGCGATTACTGCCCGCCACCATCTTGATTTCAAATAATCGGCATTCCAGCGGACCGTTATACAGCGGTGTTTTTTTGCTTGGGCTCAAGCGCATCAGCTTGGGCATACGCAGATCATTGGTCAGGAAATAGGTGTTCCAGCCGCTGAACTGTTGTTTTAAGGTAGCGGCCATCTGCGGATACAGCTCGGCCAGCGTGTCATCCTCACCGATACGCACGCCATACGGAGGGTTGGCGACCAGTACCCCACTCTCTGCCGGTGGTGTCACTTTGGTGAATTCCAGGTGACTTAGCTGTACCGCCTCGCTCCAGCCGGCCATTTCGAGGTTCTGCTTGGTCACACGCACCGCGCGCAGGTCCATGTCTGAGCCGTAAATCTTCTGGAAGCTGACAGGTTTCACCGCTTTGGCGGCCGCATTGCGGATCTTCCTGAAAGTGTCGGATTCAAAGTTCTTCAATTTTTCGAAGCCAAAATTACGGTTCAGGCCCGGCGCGATATCCAGCGCCATCATCACCGCTTCCAGCAGAAATGTGCCACTGCCACACATAGGGTCCAGCAATGCCTGGCCGGGTTGCCAGCCAGTCAGCTTCAGGATGCCGGCGGCCAGGTTTTCACGCAGTGGCGCTTCTATCGTATTTTTGCGGTTGCCGCGCTGGTACAAGGGGTTTCCGGAAGTATCCACATACAGCAGAAAACGGTCACTGGTCAGATACACATGCACCCGCACATCCGGTTCACGCGTGTCGATATCAGGCCGGCTGCCCACGATCTGGCGGAATTTATCGCAAATGGCATCCTTCACACGCAGCGTGATGAATTCCAGGCTTTTCAGCGGGCTGCGCACCGCGGTGACTTTGACCATCATGCTATGTTTTACGTTAAACCAGTTCGGCCAGTTCACTTTCAGCGCGCCCTGGTAGATATCTTCTTCTTTTGTGTATTGCCCGCTACCTACCTGCATCAGCACCCGTGTGGCCACACGCGAATGCAGGTTTATGTGGTAACACACACCCAGGTCGCCACCGAAACTGGCGCCACCATCGGTAGGTTTGATGTCTTGAGCGCCACTCTGTTTCAGTTCTTCAACCAGCAAGGTCTCCAGACCACGTGGGCAGGTTGCAAAATAATGGTTACGCATTTTTCTCTAATTTCCAGTTGAATATCAACTTAATGTACGACTTGAATCAGCCTGGGACAGATGGTTAATCCCTGCCTAAATTAAACACTTTGCCGTCATTGGGGTTAGCGCCCTGCAAACGGTCTATCAGGTCCAGGAATGGGATGGCATGTATCTGCAGGGCGTCCTGCGCCCGCTTGCGCAAGGTCATCAAATCGGGGATAGCCAATTCGGGCTTGAAACCGAACACGATGATATTGCCAGGTTTGCCGGTGGGCATCATCAGCACGCGCTGGTCGAAAGTTTGTTCTATGCGTTGCAGGTAGATATCAAACTTTTTGTCCGATCCCCATAAATTGATCGCGAACAGGCCATCCGGCGTCAATGCATCTGCACAGTCATCAAAAAATGCCTGCGTGCAAAAGTCAGGCGGCAGGCCATTGCTACCAAACGCATCCATCATCAGCCAGTCACCACTGCCGGGATGCTGCTGGATATAGGCGATGCCATCACCTTCCATGACAGTCAGCCGTTCGTCATCGTCCGGCACCAGGAAATGACTGCGCGCGACCTGGATCACTTGCGGATTCAGTTCAACCACTGTTTGTTTGATCTGCGGACAGTATTTCCAGACATATTTGGCGATTGAACCGCCGCCCAGGCCGACCAGGATAGTACTGCGTATATCCGGCTTGAACAGCAGGCTGCTTAGCATGCCCCAGGAATAAGCCAGCACGAGCGCAAACGGGTCTTTCACTTTCATGCTGCTCTGGATGGTGGGAGAGCCCAGGTGCATGGAACGCACGCCATCCACTTCGGTGACTTCCACCATTTCCATCTCGGAGACCGCTTTATGGATTTTCCGGTTTAATTTAAACATTATGCATTTTCCGCGACATCTGCAGGGCTATCACCTGCGTCTATTTCTGCTTCTATTTCCGTTTCCCGCTCTGTGGAGTCCTGCACCGTTTCTTCAATTACGCGCAGGAATTTGCACTCAAGCTCCATCAGCAAAGTATCTATTTTTTGTACCGATAACTGCACCTTGCTGCCAGGCTTCAACGCAGGCATGCCATAGACCTTGGTCATATAAGGTAAACCGCTGAGGCGTACCAGGTTCTCGCGCCAGACCGTGGCTTCTACTTCCTGTATGTTTTCCTGGACCAGGTATTGCAGGCACCAGTAGCGTTCCATTCGGGTCTGGAATTCGTTATAGGCGTTATAGGTCTGGTCAAAGTGACGCATATGGCCGACGATCTCGTCGCCATTGGTCGCATATACCGGCGGCTGCATGGTCAATACGCTGATGATCTGGCGCTGGTTGATCAGATCGACCGCCCGGCGTAACGGCGAGGTACACCAGGCATATTGCGCCACACCCAGGCCCTGGTGGCCTTCGGCCTTGGTGGTCATATACACTTTGCCGCCATTTTGCGCGCGGTAAATGCCCGGCACACCATGCTCAGCCAGCAATAAACCCCATTGGCTGTTGGCGGCGATCATCAGTTCAGCCACCAGCTTATCCATCGGCGAACCGCGCTGGCGGTTGACGATGCTGACCATGCCGTCTGTCACATAAAAATTGTAATCCACCGGTTGCGGCTTGGTCGGGTCGTATTTACCACGCGCTTTTTCCAGGCTTACCGCAAAATGGAACAGGAACACCAGCGGCTGCCACAACGGGTGACCGCTATCGGCTTCCAGCGTGTTTTCGTTAAAGTAAGGTTCCAGTGTGTCGTGGCGCAAGTTATGCGCGATCTGCACCCGTTCCAGGCGGCTGTGTTGCTGCACGATGCTGTAATCCGCAGCCACTTCCAGATAAAGCGACAAAGCCGGCTTGGTTTCACCGGCATCCAGGCTGTACGGACGGATCGCGGTCTCAGGCAACATGGTGATCTTATGGCCTGGCATGTATACCGTAGACAGCCGTTTCATCACCTCATGATCCAGCGCCTCACGGGGTGCCACGCCCAGTGCCGGTGCGGCAATATGGATACCTACCTGTGTATTGCCGTTCGGCAGCGGCGTGACTGACAAGGCGTCATCGATTTCGGTGGTGGTGCTGTCATCTATACTGAAAGCCTGTACCTCGGAAACGGGCAGTTCTTCCGCATAGCTTGCCAGCGTGTAATCAGGGAAGTCAGTACCATGGGCAAAATACTCACGCAGAAAAGCACCCAGATGGTAATCATGGATAGACGGGATCGCACCTGCCGCATGCAACACCTGCACTGGCAGCTGTTTCAGCTCGGTGGCAGCCTGTTCCAGCGCTTTCCATTCCATGGCATTCTTGTCCGGAGCATAGAGCAACTGGTCAAGCTTGGCGGCAACACTCTCTGGTAACTGCCTGGAGACCAGCTGGGCGGTCATCGCAGCCATCAGTTCAGCTTGCTGCCGTTTTTTCTCTACGCCCGCCATTGCTGCTTTCAGGGTTTCTTCCGGTGCGGCTTTATATTGCCCTTTACCCTTGCGGTAGAAGTACATGGGCGCGCTGTGCAATTTGATGGCAATGGCAGCTGCCTGCTGGCGGCTGGGTTTGCCGCCGTAGTATTCTTCCGCCAGCGACTCAAAACCGAATTCGGATTCACCGCTGCATTCCCAGAGAAAATCGATATCCAGCGTTTCCGCTTCTGCTTGGGCAGCATCGAGAAAACCGGAAAGACTGCCGTCAAAGCGCATTAACACATTAGCAGTTTTGATCTTGCTGCGTTTGCCGCTGCTGGCCTCGACCTGCATGCTGCTGTCAGCCTCGGACATAATGGAAGCGACTTTGAAGCCACCGTCTTCTTCGTAAAAAACATTCATCGCGGGAGATTTTGGGTGTGGATGACACACGGATACTATTCAAAACGCTATTTTACCCGAGAAGCTCGTGTTTTATGGCAGAGATTGAACTTTAACCGGGCACAGTGCCTAATCATATCTGATGAAACCAGGCTAACCCTGCCATTTGCTGACAGCATAGCCACAAAGGCACTGAGCCTCTAAAATAGCCATGATGAAACCGCTTATATTTGATAACCGCTTTATCCGCGAACTGCCCGGTGACCGAATCACCGAAAATTACACCCGCCAGGTCAGCGACAGCCTGTGGTCTGCCGTGCAGCCGACTCCGGTCAAGCAGCCCGCATTACTTGCCTACAGCCCTGAAGTCGCCGCCATGCTAGGCTTGAGCGATGAGGATATGCGTGACCCTGACATGGTGCAGACGCTGGGTGGTAATGGTGCTTTGCAAGGCATGTTCACCTATGCCACGCGTTACGGCGGTCACCAGTTCGGGCATTGGGCCGGACAACTGGGAGATGGACGTGCCATCTACCTGGGCGAGCTGGTGCACCAGCAGAAACGTTTTGAACTGCAACTGAAAGGCGCAGGCGAAACGCCCTATTCGCGACGTGCTGATGGACGTGCGGTATTGCGTTCCAGCCTGCGGGAATTCTTGTGCTCAGAAGCCATGCATCACCTGGGCATCCCGACCACCCGCGCCTTAAGCCTGGTGACGACCGGTGATCTGGTCGTGCGTGACATGTTTTATAACGGCAATCCCGAGTTCGAACCCGGTGCGATCGTCTGCCGCGTAGCGCCCTCTTTTATCCGTTTCGGTCACTTCGAGATCCTGGCCAGCCAGGATGAATTACCGCTGCTGAAGCGGTTTATCGGCTTTACCATAGACCGCGATTATTCCGAGTGGTGGCCGAGTACCGGTTTACTGCTGGATGTCGATAACCCCGGCCAGGGCATGATAGAAGCCTGGTTCAACGAAATATGCGCACGCACAGCGGTCATGATCGCCCACTGGATGCGTGTCGGATTTGTGCATGGCGTGATGAACACCGACAACATGTCCATCCTAGGCCTGACCATAGATTATGGTCCTTATGGCTGGATCGATAATTTTGACCCAGGCTGGACGCCGAACACCACCGATGCACAAGGCCGGCGTTACTGCTATGGCCGCCAGCCGGATATTGCGCGCTGGAACCTGGAACGGCTGGCGGAAGCGCTGGCGACCGTGCTGCCGGAAACGAATGGATTGTCGCAAGGCTTAAGCCATTATGATGAAGTGTATTTCCAGCAATTGACGACTTCGCTGGCCGGCAAATTCGGCCTGGATCGCTGGCAGAACGGCGATGGCGAATTGATCAATGCGATTTTTGAGCTGATGCAGCGCGCCGAAGTTGACCAGACCCTGTTTTTCACGCATCTGAAACAACTGGATATCAGCCAGCCACGGCTATCCGTGCTTAAAGATGCTTTTTACACCGAACTGGGGTTTAAACAGTTTGGTGAAGATATGCAAGCCTGGTTGCAACAGTATAGCCAGCGTGTTCAGCAATCGTCATTCTCAAGTGAGCAACGCCAGCAGTTGATGTCAGAGACTAACCCTCTCTATGTATTGCGCAATTACCTGGCGCAGGAAGCGATTGACCTGGCCGCCAACGGCGATAACTCACGACTGCTGACCTTGCTTGAAGTATTGCGCCACCCGTACACCGAGCAAGCTGGGATGGAAGCGTTTGCGCAGAAACGTCCGGACTGGGCACGGCAAAAAGCCGGTTGCTCCATGTTATCCTGTAGCTCATAATTAAAAGATGCTTACTGCCGAACAACTGATCACCGACGCTGGTTTGCGTCCTACCAAAGCCAGGGTCGCCGTGTTGAATACCCTGTTAAATTCCACTACCGCGCTCAGCCACCCGGATATCCTGTCCGCGCTGCAAGGCGTGGAGATAGACCGCGTGACGGTATACCGTGTGCTGGACTGGCTGCTGGAAAACACTTTGATCCATAAGATCTCCAGCGATGACCGTGCCTGGAAATTCCAGCTGAATGCGCCCAAACGCAGTTACCGCAACGCCGAAGCCGGCCGGACTGAGCATCTGGGATTACTGAGTAACCATGGTCATGCGCATCTGCATTGCCAGCAATGCGGCACTGTGCTGTGCATACACGAGCTGGCAGCACATATTCCGCAATCCATTTTTGAAACTTACCAGGTATCCAATATCGAAATAAGCCTGAAAGGGCTTTGCCCGGATTGCCAGCAATCCTGAGTACCTTAACTTGATCTCTAAAACCCTGCTTTAACCACCATCACCTCCTCAATATTTTTGCAACATAGTTGCAAATAAGCCAATACAACATTAAAATGCAACAAAATTGCATTGCAACCAAGTTGCGTATTTTATGTTGACTCCTGCTGAACTGCTCTCCATGCCTGAAGATGCCTATATGAACGAGGCACAACTCGAATTCTTTAAAAAACTGATACAGGTGCAACTGGAAGCATTACAAGCCAATATGCAGCTGACCAGCCAGCATTTGCACGAACAGCAGGAAACGCCAGATCCGGCCGACCGGGCCACCCAGGAGGAAACACATGCGCTGGAATTGCGTACGCGTGACCGTGAACGCAAACACATCAAAACGCTGGAATCTGCCTTGCAAAGGATTACACATGGCCAGTATGGCTATTGTGAAGAGACCGGTGAGCCTATCGGCCTGGCACGCCTGATCGCAAGGCCCGCCACCAAATTATGCCTGGAAGCACAAGAGCGTCATGAGCGCCGCGAACGGCTATTCAATCATTAAGAATTGCACTAAGGAACGCCCCATGAAAAAACTCCCTGTGACTGTGCTTTCCGGTTTTCTTGGCGCCGGCAAAACCACCCTGCTCAACCATATCCTGAATAATCGCGAAGGCAAACGCGTGGCGGTGATTGTCAACGATATGTCTGAAGTGAATATAGATGTGCAACTGGTACGCGATGGTGGGGCTGCGTTGTCCAGGCAGGAGGAGAAACTGGTGGAAATGAGCAATGGCTGCATCTGCTGCACCCTGCGCGAAGACCTGCTGGAAGAGATCACCCGGCTGGCGAAGGAAAACCGCTTCGATTACCTGCTGATTGAAACCACCGGCATTTCCGAACCGTTACCGATCGCCGAGACCTTCACCTTTGCCGACGACGAGGGTTATTCACTGGCGGATGTGGCGCAACTGGATACCATGGTCACCGTGGTCGATGGCTATAATTTCCTCAAGGACTACAGTTCACAGGCATTGCTGGCCGAACGCGGCGAGTCACTGGGTGAAGAAGATGAACGCACAGTGGTCGATCTGCTGGTGGACCAGATCGAGTTTTGTGATGTGCTCATCCTGAACAAAACCGATTTGATGACGCTGGAAGAAATCGCACAACTGGAAGGCATATTAAAAGCGTTGAACCCGCGTGCACAGATTTTACACAGCAGTTTTGGCAACGTGCCGCTTAACCGCATCATGCATACTGGACTGTTTGATTTTGACCAGGCAGCCGAAGCGCCAGGCTGGCTGCAGGAGCTACGCGGTGAGCATGTGCCAGAGACCGAAGAATATGGCATTTCCAGCTTTGTTTATCGCGCGCGCAAGCCTTTCCACCCGCAGCGCTTATGGCAATGGCTGAATACCGAATGGCCAGGGGTGGTACGGTCCAAAGGCCGTTACTGGATCGCCTCCCGCCCTGAATACTGCGCCATGTGGTCACAGGCAGGCGCGGTCACCCGCACTGAACTGGCAGGCATATGGTGGGCGGCAACGCCGCATGAGTATTGGCCGGATGACCAGGAAAGCCTGCAACATATACGCTCACGCATGCAAGCACCATACGGCGACCGCCAGCAGGAACTGGTGATCATAGGCATGCATATGCAAAAGGAGGCGCTGAGCGCGGGTTTTGATGCCTGCCTGCTGACCGAGACCGAAATCGCCATGGGCATGGAGGCCTGGCGCACGCTGCCGGACCCTTTCCCGCATTGGTCTGTGAAAGAGCAAACGGAAGACCTGCCTGACGAAGCGATGGCCTGATATGCAGCTAGGCACACAAACGGAAGTCAATGCAGTTCAGCTACCTGGCAGTCAACTCGACTTCAACCCCTTTGACCTCCTATCTATTTTTGAAACCCAACAGCAAGTCAGCGTGATTGCAAGGCCTGTGCAGGCGCAGATATCCGGCTACTTGCAACAAGCAAGCGAGCAGCTCAGCACAGGATACAGGCTGATGTTGCGGCAAACGGAAGCGACACCTGCCAGGCTTGACCGAGAAATGCGCTTACCCGATGGTATAGGCAAAGACGCTTTGTTGGCCGATATCTGCAGACTGGTGAATGTATACGCAGACCTGATGGATTGCCCCATGGTTGGCATCAGGCTGGAAGTCCTCAGCCACGCCATGTGCCCTAAATTTCACATTGATCGCACCGGTATCCGCCTGCTGTGTACTTACCTTGGACCAGCCACAGAATGGCTGGATGAAGCATTTTGCAATAGAGACGTACTGACTGGCAGACACGCAACTACAGAGGCATTTCACCGGGCGTTGGTCCTGCATCCGCAAGGTATATATCAGGCGCCAGCGCAGGCGCTGGTATTGCTGAAAGGCAGTTTGTGGCAAGGCAATCAGCATGCCGGCGCAATCCATCGCTCGCCGGAAATGTCTGCGCCCGGCAAACGTGTCGTACTGGCACTGGATGCGATCTGGTGAATACCCATGGATATAGATGAGTAATGCATAAACATGCACACAAAAGTGACATTGCATCCCACAAAAGTCTCACCGCGTCCATGCTGTGTTTTTTTGTGCTTTTGTGACAGTTTTTTGAGTAAAAAAGCCGGATAGCCGGATTTATAATGGCTGCTGAACTTATAGCTGCTGCGCTTGAGACAATACACGCGCCGATGCATCTCGCAAGCTGACAATGCTTTAAAGCTACATTGATTGAATATATATAATTCCAGGGAAGAGAAAAACATGATGCGTCAAAAAACAATTGCCGGCCTGCTGGCAGTCATATTGTTGCCGGCTATACCGGTTTCCGCCGAGGAAGTGCCGGTAACAGAAACGGCCAACAACAGTGGCAAACAGAAAAATAAAGAAACCGTCAGCGTTGAACTGGATAGCGTAATTGTCCTGGGTAAAAAAGAGCAAGTCTCCGCCACTGATAAAAGCCTGGCCGGTTCTGTCGATGTCATCACCCGTGAAGAACTTGAATATGAGCATGTGACCGACACTCTGGAGTTATTCACCAAAACGCCAGGCGTCGTGCTGTCACGTTACAGCCAGGGCATTGTGAATACCGAGATTTCTATCCGCGGCTTTAGCGGCGACGGCGAAACACCAAATGCCAAACTGCTGGTAGATGGCATTCCTTCCAATCTGTTTTCCGGCCTCAGCGAACTGGATTACCTGTTTCCCACCAACATCCAGAATATCCAGGTATTCAAAGGCACCAGCGACGCCAGCACCGGCCTGTTTGCCACCGCCGGTAATTACAAGGTCGAGACACGCAAAGATACCAGCAAGCAGTTGCAATTCGGTTATGGCAGTTTCAATACCCGCGAACTGCAAGGCTATGTGGGTGAAAAGCAGGATAACTTCACGCAGAACTACGCCATCGGCTACCGCAAAGGCAACGGGTTCCGTGACCATACCGAGAATGAAAAAATAGCGCTATCCGGCCGCTGGCAACTGGATTTTGACCAATCCACCCTGGCCTTGAGCACCAAATACGGTAAATATAACTCCCCTGAAGCCCCTGGCTATATGCCAAAAGCACAGGCGCGTTCCAACCGCACCGGTGTGGCCCCGAATGCGCTGAATGACAGCGGCGAGAAGGAATTCAAGCATCTCAGCCTGCATTACGATTATTTCTTTAATAATGATGTCGATGTGAGCCTGAAGACTTACTGGCAGAACTTTGACCGGGAGCGCAATGTGCGTTTTGTCGGTTCGCCGGGCTTGGAGAATCGCTTAGAAGACCAGACCTCAACAGGCTTAATCGCAAAACTCAACTGGAAAATCAGCCCGCTATGGGCATTTGAATCTGGTTACGATATTGAGCACCAGGAAGTCAGCGAGTTTCGTCAGCGCTTAACGACCATCAGGCGCGACGCACGGTATGATTTCACCGCCCAGGGCGTGTATGCCAAGTTTGAAAATACGCCACTGGATTGGTTACGCTGGAATATTGCTTACCGTGTCGACCGTCTCACCAGCGACCCAAAAAACAGGTTTGTGAATAACGGCACTACTCTGGTGACTACTTTGCTGGATGACCAGACCATAGTACAACCCAAGTTCAATGCCTTCGCTAACCTGACCGAGCAACAGACGCTGTTTGGTAATGCCGGTAGAAGTTTCCAGACGCCTACCGGTACAGATCTGAACACACGGGGCGGTACGGTACCAGTCGATGTCGCCATCAATGATGGCTGGGAATTAGGTATTAAAAGTGCGTGGAACAGCGACCTGAACACCCGTGTTTCATACTGGCAGCAAAAAGCCGAGAATGAATTCATCAATATTGACGGTACCCGCCGCTTGCTAGGCGCAACCCGCAGACAAGGTGTGGATGCCAGCTTTGACTATAAGTTAAATGACTACTTAAGCTTCTGGGGGAATGTCTCTAAAGTCTATGCAAAAATCGATGAGCCTAATGCCTTGAACCAGAACTTCCAGGGTAAAGATATTCGAAGTATACCGGATCACACAGCCTCGCTAGGCCTGCAATTCACCCCTGACAACTCTTGGATCGCACGGCTGCATATAGACCGCCAGGGCGCTTATTACGTCAACGAAAGCAATCAAGGTGGCAAATATGGCGCTTACACGCTAACCAATGCCAATATCGATTACAAAACCAACTGGGGACGCGTCAGTTTTTTAGCCAACAATATCTTCGACAAATACTATGAGTACGTGTACGACTTCTCTTCCACGGGCGCGACCAACCAGCTGAATTTCGCCCCAGGTGCCGGCCGTAACTTTATGCTTACTGCAACAGTGGATTTTCTATGACTGCCTTGTTATCGATTCAACAATTAAGCCTGCGATTTGGCGGGCGTGAAATTTTAAACCAACTGGAACTAGAGCTACTGGCTGGCGAAGTCGTCTCAGTGTTGGGCAGCAATGGTGCCGGTAAGTCCACTTTGCTGAAAAGTATTCTGGGATTGCATGAGGCCGCCGAGCAGACAGGCAATATCCTGATTTCCGGCGTGGATATCGCGCAGGCAAGGAATCAGGCTTTGTCGCATCTGGCCTATGTGCCGGAACAACCTGCGGTATACGGCCACCTATCCGCGATTGAAAATATCCGTTACTTCTTAAGCCTGGGCGCTATCAGCCAGAACACGGATATTTCAAGTTGCCTGACCATGGCCGGCTTGCCAGAAGCGGCCTGGCACCGGCCTTGCAGTGAGTATTCAAAAGGCATGAAACAAAAAGTGATGCTGGCTTTTGCGCTGGCAAAACAGGCAAAACTGTTGTTGCTGGATGAACCTAATTCCGGGCTGGACCCCCAGGCGACCGAAGAGCTGAACCAGCTGATCGTGCAATGTAAAGAACATGGCATGGGCGTGCTGGTGGTGACACATGATGTACTGTCAGCAATCGTTTTTTCTGACCGTTTGCTGATGCTAAGCAATGGCCAGCTACAACCCGTCGCACTGGACCAGTCAGCATTCACGCTGGATAACCTCAAAAGACTGTACCAGGGACAGGCATGATTTCATTGATCTGGAAAATCGCCTGCAATGAATGGCGCAGGTTGTGGCATGCGCGCGTGCCGGCACTGTTGCTAACGGTGTTAGTCACATTATGGGTGATTGCCGGCGTTGCCGCGCATCATCACTGGCAAGACCATGCGCGTACGGTAGCTGCGGTGACGGAGCGCAGCGAGCATGACTGGCAATCGCAACCTGCGCGCCACCCGCACCGGGTATCGCATTACGGGGATTTTGTTGCCAAGCCGGTCCATCCGCTCAGCGTGATAGAGCCTGGCATACTCGACCAATCCGGCCATTTGGTTTATCTGGAAGCACACCATTTAAACAGTGCAAACTTTAACCCGGCGACCGAAGCCACCAGCCTTGGCCGCTTTCCGCTGATCACGCCGGCCATGATCGTGCAATGGTGGATGCCGCTGTTTTTAATCATGATCGCCTATGCCACTGTCACTGCCGACAAGATCACCGGCATCCTGGCGTTCATGCGTGGCAACGGTACACCTGGCTGGGTAATTGCCAGCGGAAAATGGCTGGCCCTGTTTTTACCGCTGTTTTTGCTGTTATGCCTGCAGGCAGTGCTGGCTCTGGCCTGGAGCTGGCAAAGTGACCAGGCCCTGCTCAGGTTATCTGTTTTGCTGCTGGCACAAGCGTTGTACATTGCCGGCTGGTGCCTGCTGGTCGTGGCTGTATCCTGGTTTAACAAACAACTGCATAGTGCCCTGCTGACCTTGTTGCTGTGCTGGGTATGTATCTGCATCATCTTTCCACGCGGATTAGCCAATCTCGCCCAGATTGCGTACCCCACACAGCCGCGTACAGAAGCGGAATACCGTGCAGAGACCAAGCTGCAGGCCATAGGCGACAGTCATAATCCTGACGATCCGCATTTTGCCGCTTTCAAAGCGGGCATACTCAAACAATACCATGTCACCAGCATCGAAGACCTGCCGGTGAATTACCAGGGCTTGCTGATGCAGGAAGGTGAACGATTAACCACCGCCGTCTATCGTGAGCAGCAAGCGCTACACGATGCACAGCTGGCTAAACAGAATGAAAGCATACGGCACTGGTTATGGCTCACGCCGGCGCTGGCATTGCAATATCTGCAGATGGCCAGCGCAGGCAATGACCTGCCACACCACCAGGCATTTATCAGGCAATCGGAACAGCGCCGGTATGCATTGATTCAATACCTGAACAGCATCCACACCTTTAAAGTCCAGCAGCATGACGATAAAAACACCCGTGTTTCAGCAGACTTCTGGAAGAACGCACCCCGCCCTCCGGTGCACTTGTCTTCCCTCTCTGTCAGCCAGTCCGGCATGGTGGCCGGTTTCCTGATACTGCTTGGCTGGCTGCTGCTTCCAGGTTACCTGCTTTTTAGAGTTTCGCACCGCTTATGAAACATGAACTGACCCTGCTGCTCAGGCAACGCAGCATTATTTTATTGCTGCTGCTCAGTCTCCTGCTGACTGGTTTCAGCCTGTTCAATGGCTGGCAGAACATCCGCCATATCAATGCACAGATCAAGCATGCGCAGCAGGAAGAAACCATACGCAAGCAGCACTTTCTGCAGCACCACAGCCATGACGGCACGCTGGACGCAGGTGAGCTCGGCTATTACCTGTTTCACAATGTATATCATCACCCTGCCGAGTGGAGCTTTATCGCCCTTGGTAACCGGCTGGTGATTCCTTATGTGCAGCGTATACGCCTGCTTGGCTTGCAGGGCCAGCTTTATGATGGCGAGTCGCATCATCCTGAATATGTGATGCTGGGCACATTTGACTACACCTTTCTGCTGGTATTTTTCGCACCTTTGCTGTGTATAGCCCTGATGCATGACCTCAAAGCCAGCGAACAGCAGGCGCAACGGTTACTGTTTCTGCAAAGCCTGATGGCGGAGCCTATCCACTTCTGGGGTAAGCGTGTGTTATCCCGCTGGCTGCTGATCACACTCACCTTTGCGTTACCACTAGCCATATTTGCCGCCTTGCATGCACTTTCGCTATTGCCGCTGTTACGTGTGCTGGCGATCACGGCCTTGTATATTTTTTTCTGGTCCGTATTATGTGCAGCCGCCAGCCTGCGTAAGCACGCGCTTAACGCCAATTTCAATGCCATGTTGCTGAGCAGTATCTGGGTATTACTGTGCGTGGTGCTGCCCAACGTTTTGCAGCTCTGGTTGCATTACCACTATCCGGTACAGGATGGCAGCCAGATCGCCTTGCAGCACCGGCAATTGGTGCATGGCGCCTGGGATTTGCCTAAGGAAGATACACTGACACCTTTTTATGCACTGTATCCGCAATGGAAAGATACACCGCCAGTCACTGAACGCTTTCACTGGAAATGGTATTTCGCCTTTCAACATATGGCTGATGTGAAGCTGGCGCCGCAAATCACTAACCGCGAACAGGCCCTGATCCAACGCGACCAGGCTACTGGTATGTTAGCCAGGTTCTTGCCGACAGTATGGGTGCAGCGCAATATGGAAGATATTGCAGACAGCAATGTGCCTAACCTGCTGGCCTACCGGCAACTCGTCAGCGGTTTCCATACACGGCTGAGACATTATATTTACCCCTACCTGTTTGAGGAAAAACCGTTTACCGACGATGCTTATGCCCATCTGCCGGCATTTGAGGAGAAGCCTGAGAAATAACCAGCGGTTTCAAACTACGTAAAATCATGAGCCGTTTTTACGTGATCGCTTCAGGGTTTTTTTGAAACAGGCGAGTATAGTGAGAGTCATACAAGTACATCACTGAGATGCACTTAACAACCAAAAGGAGATCATCATGTGGACTAAACCAGCTGCTACTGAAATGCGTTTTGGCTTTGAAGTGACCATGTACGTCATGAACAAATAATCAGCGCTTGTATCCATTACAAGTTTTAGTTGATTAACGAAAACCCGCCGCACAGGCGGGTTTTTTATTGCCAAAAACATCGCAACCTTCATCAGCACCAATCCTTGCTGTAAGCCAGCAGAAAGCATCATGCAGGAACCTTATGCGGACCAGGCTTACTAAAAAACAATGGCTTGCCAATACCTTATTCGCCAGTACAATTATATTCAGAGATATTTTCTGTTTTACATAGACGGAGTCATACATGCACTTAAAACAATATGCTGTTTCATCATTACTCAGGTCTTTACTCATCGCGACAGTGGCGATGACTGCATTTAGCCAGCCTGTCATGGCCAGAAGCATATTGCCGGAACAAAATGATGCAGCCGCTGCCCGCGATGCGGTTGGCGACTCTATGAGCAAGCTGGATGACCTCAACAAGCGTATTAAATCCCAGGAAGAGCTTATCGCCAGGGAACAGGAAAGACTGCAGCAATACCAGAACGAGAAAGCGCAGACCGAACGTGACCTGGAAGCCAGAAAAGCCGTATTCGAGCAAAAATCCAAAATACTGGATGAAGCCTGGAAAGACCGCAGTAGCTACTAGTTACCAATATGGCCTGAGCTTCGGGCTTTAAAAGCCTTAAGACACCCTCTCGTTTCACTCCTCATTTGTTACGCATCCGTTATTGATTGACCCAGACCACTGATCGACCCAGGTTTACTTGACCTTGGTTGACTTGGGTCAATACCTGCCTTGTCCGGCGCTCCTACAATGTCATCAAGTTCAATGCAATACCAAAGTGAATGGAGTGACATAATGAAAAAAAACGCAATCAGTTTACTGTTGGCAGCGCTGTTACCTGCCATGCATGTACAGGCCGAACAGGGCGACTGGGTAGTCCGCCTGCGTGCCACCAATATCAGCCCTAACGAAAGCAGCGACCTGGGCAAATATGTGAACAGGAATGTGGCGCCAGTGATGTCTAACGGTGCCGAATTGAAGCTGGATAGCAACACCATCCCTGAACTGGATATCAGCTATTACTGGACCAAAAACATTGCCACCGAGCTGATCCTGGCACTGGGGTCCAAGCATGATGTCAGCGTCAGCAAAGAGCCTGGCGCTGTAGTACCCAACCAGAAACTGGGCAGTATCGACGCCTTGCCGCCTACACTGACCGTACAATGGCACTTTAACCCTGACCAGACTTTTGACCCTTATGTAGGTGCCGGTATCAACGCCACTTTTATGCTGGACAGGACGCTGACCCTTAATCAATCCGCCGTGGGCGCATTACAAGGCAGCAAAATCAAGATTGATAGAGATAGCTTTGGCCCGGCGTTACAGGCAGGACTGGATGTGAACCTGAAAGACGGCTGGCTATTGAACGCAGACGTGAAGTACTTATGGATAGATACCGACGTCAAGTTAAGGAATCCACTGGCAGGAAACGCCTGGACCAAAATCGATTCCCTGGATGTGAATCCCTGGGTCTTGAGCCTGGGCGTTGGCAAACGTTTCTAACAGGTTTCGAACCAATTATTCTGTTTTCAGAAGCATTTAAGTCTCTTCCCTGGGGTTAGCAGCTCCATTGCCTCTGATACCCGTGGTATCAGAGGATTTTTTTTGGATACACTTGAGACCGTGCGACCTGCGAACCACTAAGACTGGAAATTGAAGCGGCCGGCGAGACTGGTCAGATTCAGTTGTTCAAGCAGCTGCTTGCCACGCTCAAGCGCACTGCGCTTACGCTGCCCGGTATATTTGGCAATGATCAGTTCATTTTTCATCGAGTGTTCCCAACCGACCAGTTCGGTGACGGTGACTTGATACCCTTGGGCTTCCAGCTCCAGACAACGCAGGACATTGGTGACGTGACTGCCAAACTCCCGCGTGTGGATAGGATGCCGCCACAATTCGCCCAGCAAGGTTTTTGAAAGCGACTCCGCTTTGTGTGACCGCATGGTCTCAGCCACTTCTGCCTGGCAGCAAGGTACCAGCACCATGTATTGCGCCTGTTTTTGCAGGCCGAATTGTATGGCGTCGTCAGTGGCGGTATTGCAGGCATGCAGCGCGGTGACTATATCCACCCTGGCCGGCAATTGTTCGGATTGCATGGCTTCAGCCACACTTAATGGCTCGAACTGCATCCGCTCGAAACCGCACTCGCTCGCCAGCTGGCGTGACTTCTCTATCAGTTCGCTACGGTTTTCTATACCGATCACCTTTCCACCGGCATGCTGTTTCAGCAACAAGTCATACAGGATAAACCCGAGGTAGGACTTACCGGCGCCATGATCGACTAGTACCGGACTGGGCTGCGCGGTCATCACCGTTTGCATGAGCGGCTCTATGAAATTCACCAGGTGGTAGACCTGTTTGAGTTTGCGCCGGCTATCCTGATTGAGCTTGCCGTCGCGGGTCAGGATATGCAGTGCCTGCAATAGTGGAATGGATTGGCCCGGTTTGACTTCGGGCGGCAATATCGTGTTGACCATGCGTGTTGCTGCTTTAAAATGCTAATGTGATAGTGTATCAGCATAAATGCGTGGCTTGCATCTGCCGTTGAGCGCTCGCTCATCAGTGAACATACCTTGGGGAACTCATGCGTTTTTTTGCTGACTACCCTATCAGGAAGGTAAACCTTTTTGCGCTTTCCGATTTTATATATTCTACAAACCGTAAACTTAAGCATCAGTGGGGCTGTATGAGTATGAGGCGTTTCGTACCAGATTCAATTCATAAGGGAGAATGAATGTTTTTCAATTTAGCCAGCAAGGCCCTTAATCATTCTAAAAAACAATTCAATCATTTTCTGTCTAGCTTTACTGCGCTACTTATACTGTTCTCAGGCAGTGCGTTTGCCGATAGCGTCTGGATGAAAAACGGTGACAAAATCACCGGAACGCTAGTCACCAAAATCACGGATAAAGTCGTGATCAATACCAGCTATGCAGGTGAAATCAAGCTCAACTGGTCAGATATCCTCAGCATAGATGCTGAAAAGCCTTACACCATGATGCTGTCTGACCGCACTGTGGTGACCGGCTATCTGAAACACGGGGAAAATGGACAAGCCATTATTGACGAAGATACCAAAACGGAACTGGTAGATACTGAACTGGCAGAAATCCAGTACATTAATCCTTCCAAAGACCTGATTGATGAAGGCTATGTCTGGACGGGTAACCTGAACTTGGGCGGGGCATTTAACAACGGCAATAGCAAGAACCGCAATATGCAGTTCAACGGTGAATCGATTACCCGCGGATTCGAAGATCGTTATACCGTACAAGGATATGCCTACTGGGCAGAAGATAACGGCGAGCAGACCCAGAACAATATGCGGGTTCGTGGCCAGTACGACCATTTCTTCACCAAAAAATGGTTTACCTACTTAAACACCATACAGGAAAAAGACCGCTTCAGAGACATCAAATTACGTAGCCAGTACGGTGTGGGTACCGGTTACCAGTTATTTGAAGGAGAAAAACTGAACCTGTCGCTGGAAGGCGGTCTTTCCTGGATTAAACAGGATTTCTACGAAGAAGACGATGAAGACCATGCGGCGATACGCTGGGCGGTCAACTACAACCAGTTCCTGTTCAATTCATTTGTGCAGGCATTTCACCGGCACGAAGTGTTATATACCCCACGCTCACCTTCACAAGTCCTGCTTTACAGTTCAACGGGTCTACGCTTCCCGTTCATCCTCGGTTTGAGCGCAACTACGCAACTGGATTACAACCTGGATAGCCGGCCAGCGGATGACCGCAGGAAAGGGGATACCCGAGCCCTGTTCACTTTGGGCTACACCTGGAAATAACGATATCGCGGATGAAAGTTAACGGGCCAGCCGCCGGGATGTTAAAATAACCGCCAATTGCACTGGCCCTCGCAACATCAGAAATCAAAAAAGTGTGCCGCGGCAATGAGTTGGAGTACGGCACAGCATGTAAACACCGTATTTTTTGATGGAATGATGGAGCAAAAATATGGCGATACAATGGTTTCCGGGACACATGACTTCTGCCCGCAAAAAGGCGGAAGAAACCCTGGAGCATATCGATGTGGTGATTGAGGTGCTCGATGCGCGTGTCCCTGCCGCCAGCCACAATCCCATGATTGAGGAAATGCGCAATTTCCGCCAGCGCCCCAACCTGAAAATCCTCAACAAGGCTGACCTGGCCGACCCGCAGATCACGCAGGCCTGGCTGAATTACTTTAACAGCCAGCCAAATACCAAAGCGGTGGCACTGTCATGTAAGAAAGCCGGTGATGCAAAGAAAATTCCTGGCCTGTGCAGGCAACTGGCACCGCATCGCGGCACGCCGTTAAAACCTTTGCGCATGATGATCATGGGCATCCCCAACGTAGGTAAATCCACGTTGATGAACGCCCTGCTCAACCGCCGTGCCGCCAAGGTGGGCGATGAACCGGCAGTGACCAAGAGCCAGCAACGCTTTGACCTTGGAGACAACCAGAGTATCACCGATACCCCGGGCATGATGTGGCCCAAGATCGAGCATGAATCAGACGGCTATATGCTGGCCGCCAGCCATGCGATCGGCCGTAACGCAGTGATTGATGAGGATGTAGCTGAATTCCTGGGCAATTTGCTGCTGAAGCAATACCCGGCCTTGATGAATGCGCGCTATAAACTGGATGTCATGAAACTGGATGTGCAGCGGATGGATGGTATAGATCTGCTGGAGGCGATTGCCAAACGACGTGCCTACAAGCGTACCGATGGTGAATGGGATATGGAACGCACGGCGATGGCCTTACTGACGGATTATCGCGGTGGCGCCATAGGCAGGGTCAGCCTGGAATCTCCTAAAAGCCGTGCCGAGATGCTGGCGCAGGCAGCACTGCAGGCTGAAACCGGCAAAAAACAGACCGAGGCTTCAACTGAATCAGATGCTTCGTAAAGATCTGGTCAGCAGTTAGAGCGAGTCAAGCCGTTTAAGCAATCACACTGGCGTTACGCTTGGGTGGTTTGCCCGTCACTGGCGGCTGCGTCATCAGCAGCTCGATATTGCTGGATACGCGGTTACGGCCATTCTGTTTGGCTTTATAAAGATTCTGGTCAGCCGCGGCAAACATGCCTTCCAGCGCGTATCCTACCGTTTCCGAACTGACCGCGCCTACACTGACCGTACACTTGATCGCATGCGTATCGTCACTCATGCTCTCTACGCCGGCGATGCTCACTGGTGTCACTTCTATCGTTCTGCGTATGCGCTCCGCCAGCACCATGGCTTCCTGCTCACCGGTGTTGGGCAGCAGGATACAGAATTCTTCGCCACCATAGCGCCCGATCACATCACCACCGCGCAAAGCCGCGCGTATATTGCCTGCGCAGGACTTCAACACCACGTCACCGACCAAATGCCCGTAAACATCATTGACCTTCTTAAAGTAATCCAGGTCAACGATCAGCATGCCCATAGGCAAACTGATACGTTGCGAGACCGCCTGCATGCGATTAGCCGCTTCCTGCAAGCCTCTGCGGTTCAGGACACCGGTCAGGCCATCCAGCGTGGCGATCGCCTGCAAACCGGCCTGGGTGCGGATATTCATGACCAGCAGTAACAGGCTGGTCACCGTGGTCAGTACCAGCATGATCGCTGTCGTCATGTAAGCATGTATCGGCCAGCGGATGAAGGACATCAGTGCTGCGTGATCCGACAATCCTACCTCAATCGCAAAAAAACCCAGCATCAGGCTGATGCCGCCAAACAGGCTACAGCAAAGCCAGAATATCTGTGCCACCAGATCCCGGCCGTGACCGGTGAGGCTGCGGCTGCCATACGAAAATACCCAGACCAGGACCAGCAGATTGGAAAGCACCACCCATTTGTCCGCCGCATGCATATTCAGCATCACTGCATTACAGGCCAGTAAGGTAGTCATCACAAGGAGAGTCCTGTAGCGGTAAACCCGGTAGCCGCGCAGCATGCGTATGCCATTGACGTACATGCTCACGCCGAGCGCAAACATGGTCATCGACGTCGCCACATATACAATGCGCTGACCATAGTCAGCAATCACAAGGGGAATAAAATAGACGATCAGGCCAAAGCCCATCAACACCAGGCCCCTCGCCCAGTGCATGATCAGCGACTTTTGCTGGTAAGCGCCAAACACCAATAGAACCAGAACCAGGGTAAAGGTGAGGCCGATTGATGATAGAATGACACTATTGAGATCTAGCACAGGGAAGGTCAAAGTTTTTTATTTACCTGATAGGGCATAATACTATGGTATTGCGACTATACCCATATAAATTAAGGGGTTAAATAGTCCATACAGGCTAATTCTCTCTTTGATTGTCACTCCCCAACCAGTAGAAGTTCCATGCAGCATCTGTTAAACCCACCCCAGCGTGAAGCTATTCATTACCTTGACGGACCATTGCTGGTGCTGGCGGGAGCCGGCAGTGGCAAAACCCGCGTCATCACTCAAAAAATCGCTTACCTGGTGAATGAAGCCAACTACAAGGCCAGCCAGATTGCAGCGATTACCTTTACCAATAAAGCCGCCCGGGAGATGCAGGAGCGCGTCAGCCCGCTACTGGAAGGCAAAACCGGCAAAGGGCTCACGGTAACGACATTTCACTCGCTTGGCCTGCAGATGCTGCGCCAGGAAGCAGCCCTGCTCGGCTACAAACCGCAATTCTCTATTCTGGACGCTTCAGATAGTTTCAAGATTCTCAGCGATATCCTGGCCACCACAGACAAACAGCTGCTGCGTAAAACCCAGTGGCAGATTTCGGGCTGGAAGAATGCATTTGTTAACCCCGACCAGGCGAAATCGCAGGCAGATGAAGAATTGAGCCATGCCGCCGCACGTGTGTACCAGCTATACCAGCAAACCCTGCGTGCCTACCAGGCAGTGGATTTCGATGACCTGATCAAAATCCCCGTAGAACTGTTTGATGAACACAGCGAAACACTGGATAAATGGCAGCGCAAACTGCAATACCTGCTAATCGATGAATACCAGGATACCAATGCCTGCCAATACCGCCTGATCAAACAATTAACGGGTGTACGCGGCCAGTTTACCGCGGTGGGTGACGATGACCAGGCCATTTATGGCTGGCGTGGCGCCGATGTTGAAAACCTGCGCCAGCTGACCAAGGACTTCTCCAGACTCAAAGTCATCAAGCTGGAACAGAACTACCGCTCTACCGTGCGCATCCTGCGTGCCGCCAATAGCGTGATCGCCAACAACCCCAAATTGTTTGATAAAAAACTGTGGAGCGACCTTGGCACCGGTGAATTGATACACGTCACCGCCACGCAAAGTGAAGAGCACGAAGCCGAAACCGTGATCATGAAACTGCAGGCGCACAAATTCGAGCATCGCACGACTTATAAAGATTATGCGATCCTGTACCGCAGTAACCACCAGGCCCGCATCATCGAACAATTCCTGCGTAACCAGAAAATCCCCTACACCATTTCTGGCGGGCAATCCTTTTTTGATAAAGCCGAGATCAAGGACATCATCAGCTACCTGCGCTTGATCGCCAACGAAGATGATGACCCTGCATTCATCCGTGCAGCAACCACGCCGAAAAAAGGGATAGGCAATACCACACTGGAACGCCTGGGCGAATATGCCAGCGCCCACAAAATGTCGCTGTTCGCCGCCGCCTTTGAAGGCGGTTTCCAGCATGATATTGGCGCAAAGCAACTGGATGACCTGCTCACATTCTGCCGCTACATCCAGAACCTGCAGACCCGCGCCGTCAAAGACCCGGCGAATGAAGTCCTGCAAGATCTGCTGACCGCCATCCAGTACGAAACTTACCTATATGATGGCGAAGAAGCGCGTGCCGCCGAAACCCGCTGGGCCAATGTACTGGAATTCGTCTCCTGGCTAGGTAAAAAAGGCGAAGCTTCGACCGAATATGGCAACGAGTCCGATGGAAAAAACCTGCTGGAACTGACACAGATGGTGGCTTTAATCACTATGCTGGAAGGTAAAGAGAATGGCGAACCAGACGCGGTAAAACTATCCACCCTGCATGCCTCCAAAGGCCTGGAGTATGGCCACGTTTTCCTGATCGGCTGCGAAGATGGCATCCTGCCACACAGAGAATCCATTGATAACGACCAGATCGAAGAAGAGCGCCGCCTGATGTATGTAGGCATTACCCGTGCGCAGAAATCTTTAAATATCACCTGGTGCAAAAAACGCAAACGTGCTGGGGAAATGCAAGCCTGCGAACCAAGCCGCTTTATTGCAGAACTGCCGAAAGAGGACGTTAAGCATTTTGGCAACCCGTTCAATGATTCGAGTGAGCCGGCTAGCAAAGAATATGGCAAAAGCAAGATGGCCAATATCAAGGCGATGCTGGCGAGCAAAACATATTAATCAGCCAGTAGTGTATTAAGGGAAGGTTATATGTCGCATGATATAATCCACACAATTTTTAACCAAGCTGTCAAAACATGTCTCAAAAAGTCGCTTTAATTACCGGCATTACTGGCCAAGATGGTGCCTACTTAGCCGAGCTCCTGCTCAACAAAGGCTACATTGTGCATGGTATCAAGCGCCGGGCATCGTTATTCAATACAGACAGGATAGATCACCTTTACCAAGACCCGCACATAGAGCATCAGAACTTTATTCTGCATTACGGGGATTTGACCGACTCCACTAATCTGATCAGAATTATTCAACAGGTTCAGCCGGATGAAATCTACAACCTGGCAGCCATGAGTCATGTCGCAGTCAGTTTTGAAACCCCTGAATATACAGCGAATGCCGATGGTATAGGCACTTTGCGCATTCTTGAGGCGATCCGTATCTTGGGACTGGAAAAGAAAACCCGTTTTTACCAGGCTTCTACTTCTGAACTGTATGGATTAGTGCAGGAAATACCGCAGAAAGAAACCACCCCCTTCTACCCTCGTAGCCCGTATGCAGTTGCAAAAATGTATGCTTACTGGATCACCGTGAATTATCGTGAAGCTTATGGCATTTATGCATGCAACGGCATCCTTTTCAACCATGAGTCCCCTATCCGTGGTGAAACATTCGTCACCCGCAAGATCACCCGGGCCCTGGCCAGAATCAAACTCGACCTGCAGGACTGCCTCTATCTGGGTAATCTTGACTCCTTACGTGACTGGGGACATGCCAAAGACTATGTGGAGATGCAATGGCTGATGCTACAGCAAGGCCAGGCTGAAGATTTTGTCATTGCTACCGGCAAGCAATACAGCGTGCGTGATTTCGTCAATGCCGCAGCCAGGGAGCTGGACATCTCCATTAGCTGGCAAGGTACTGGCGTGGATGAAAAAGGTTACTGGGCCGACAAATGTATCGTGCAGGTGGACCCGCGCTACTTCCGTCCGACCGAAGTTGACACGTTGCTTGGGGACCCCACCAAAGCCAAACAAAAGCTAGGCTGGGAACCAAAAGTCACTTTTGAAGAGCTGGTTAGTGAAATGGTACGTGAGGATTACAAATCAGCACAGCGTGATGAGCTAATCAAGCAGCACGGCTATCAAGCGATGGCTTACCACGAGTAAATACATGGATAAACAAGCAAAAATCTACGTCGCTGGTCATCGCGGACTTGTAGGTTCTGCGTTAGTCAGATCTCTTACCCAAAAAGGATATAACAATCTGATTACACGTAGTCATGCAGAGCTGGACTTAACCAACCAGTCTGCTGTGAAAGAATTTTTTGCGGCAGAGAGGCCTGAGTATGTTTTACTGGCAGCGGCAAAAGTAGGAGGCATTCATGCTAACAATACTTACCCCGCCGAATTCATCCATGAAAACCTGGCGATTCAAACCAATGTTATCCACCAGTCATATGTAAATGGGGTTAAACGATTACTGTTCTTAGGATCCAGCTGCATTTATCCACGTGATTGCCAACAGCCAATCAAAGAAGAATATCTTCTGACTGGCCCATTAGAAGCTACAAACCGGCCGTATGCACTGGCTAAAATTGCAGGTATTGAAATGTGCTGGAGTTATAACCGTCAATACGGCACACAATACTTAGCTGTCATGCCTACAAATCTTTATGGACCCGGCGATAACTATGATCTGCAAAATTCGCATGTCCTACCTGCATTAATCCGCAAATTCCATGAGGCAAAACTAGCTAACAACCCCACAGTAACCGTTTGGGGGTCTGGCAAGCCCAGAAGAGAACTGCTTCATAGCGATGATATGGCAGAAGCTTGCCTGCATTTTCTTCAAATTTCACCACAAACACTTCAAGAGAAACTGCCAACAGATCAACCGCCTTTGATTAACATTGGTTGTGGTGAGGATTTGACGATTCTTGAACTGGCGGAAAAAGTGAAGTCCATTGTCGGATATCAAGGTGAAATCGTACTGGATAGCACAAAACCAGATGGGACCATGCGTAAACTACAGGACATCAGCCTTGCTAAAAACTTTGGCTGGCAAGCAACTATACCCTTGCATATAGGTATTCACTCTGTATACCAGCAATACCTGTCCTCACTGTAAGCCATGAGCAGTTTCAATAAATTTTTATCCCTGTTAACCGTTTCAGAAAAAGGGAAAGCCAAGTTACTGGTTATTTTAATGACGTTTGGCATGATACTGGAGACACTCAGTATCGGCCTGATTGTGCCGGTGGTAGGTTTACTGGTCAAACAGGATATGCTCAATCAATACCCTGCCATCCGACACTTCGTTACACTTTTAGGCAACCCCTCGCATAGCGGGCTTATCATGTTCGTCATGTTGTTCCTGGTGGTTATGTATGCCCTGAAAAACATCTATTTGGGCTACATGGCATGGCAACAGACCCATTTTGCCTATGATGTACAAAGACAACTGTCAAATCGCCTGTTTAATATTTACCTTACTCAACCATATACATTTCATCTGCAAAGAAATTCGGCTCAGTTAATCAGGAACATTACCGTTGAAACCAACCTGCTAAGTATTTCAATCAACGCATTTTTGCTGGTTATTGCAGAGTCTCTCGTCATTATTGGCATTGCATCCCTGTTATTCTGGTTTGAACCGATTGGAGCACTGGCTGTAGTTTCCATTCTATCAATCGCAGGCTATGTTTTTCTGCGTCTGACCAAACGCAAAATCATTTACTGGGGCGCACAACGACAACATCATGATGGCATGCGGATTCAACACTTACAACAGAGCTTAAGTTGTATTAAAGATGTAATTCTACTTAACAGGCAAAATCACTTCCTCGAACAGTTCAAATTACACAATCAGCAAAGTATCGAAGTCACCTCTCGACAGATTAGTTTGCACCATATGCCTCGATTAGGACTGGAATTTTTTGCCATCAGCGCCCTTGCCTGCTTAATTCTTGTGATGCTTTATCAAGGAAAAAACCTTTCTGAAATAGTTCCAATACTTGGACTCTTCGCTGCAGCAGCTTTCAGGCTTTTACCCTCTGCGAACAGAATGCTTCAATCTATTCAAACAGTCAGATTTGCGATACCGATTGTCAATTTACTCCATGATGAATTGAAGCTGGCGAAAAGTCTCAGCAGTGAGCAATCCAGTCATGTTTTCAATCACAGCGGTCAGATTAAAATTAGCAACCTTTGCTTTAGCTACCCCGATACAGAAACGTTAGCGCTGAAAAATATTGAAGCGACCATTGAAAAGGGAACCACTGTCGGTCTGATAGGCGCCAGCGGTTCGGGCAAGAGTACTTTAGTCGACTTGATGATGGGATTATTACAGCCAATCTCCGGTGAAATTTCAATCGATGGCCACAATATTCATCAGAATATTAAAAGTTGGCAGTCTAAAATTGGTTATGTCCCTCAAACCATTTATCTTATGGATGATACAATCCGTCGCAATATCGCATTCGGTATTGACGCTGCGGCTATTAATGAGCAAGCCTTGGCAGATGCCATCAAAGCTGCGCAACTGAATGATTTTATAGAGAACCTGGGGTTGGGACTGGATACCATCGTTGGTGAACATGGTATCAAGCTCTCCGGCGGCCAACGACAGAGAATTGGCATTGCAAGAGCGCTGTACCATAATCCAGAAATCCTGATTCTTGATGAGGCGACCAGTGCATTGGATGTTAAAACAGAAAGCGATGTCATGGCAGCCATTGATGCCTTGCACGGCCAGAAAACAATTATCATCATCACGCATAGAATAACGACGGTCGAGAATTGTGACCAACTTTATGAGCTTGAGTCAGGCTCTATCAAGTCTGCTAATTTAACTCATAAAAACTATAACCCTTACTAATGGATTTTTAAATGCTTTCCAATGCATCCATATTAATCACGGGCGGAACGGGCTCTTTTGGGCATACATTTGTTCCATTAACACTTGCAAAATATAACCCTCGCAGATTGGTCATCTTTTCGAGAGATGAAATGAAGCAATGGGAGATGGCGAAACTCTATGGCAATGACCCCAGAGTCAGATTTTTCATTGGTGACGTAAGAGATAAAGACCGCCTCAGCAGAGCACTGCATGGCGTGGACTATGTCGTGCATGCCGCAGCCACTAAAATCGTTCCAACCGCAGAATACAATCCTTTTGAATGTGTAAAAACAAATATTAATGGTGCGATGAACCTGATTGACGCATGTATTGATCAGGGAGTAAAGCGTGTAGTTGCCCTTTCTACCGATAAAGCCAGCAGTCCCGCTAACTTATATGGTGCAACCAAATTGGCTTCGGATAAGCTTTTTGTTGCAGGCAACTCTTACTCAGGTAAAACTTCTACAAAATTCTCCGTCGTGCGTTATGGAAATGTAATGGGCTCAAGAGGTTCAGTGATTCCATTCTTTATGTCAATTGCAGAAAAAGGAACATTACCTATAACCGATGAACGAATGACACGCTTCATGATTACGTTAGAGCAAGGGGTTGATTTGGTATGGCATGCTTTTGAAGATATGGTAGGCGGGGAAATATATGTCAAGAAAATTCCCTCTATGAATATTCTGGATATTGCGAAAGCAGTCGCTCCAGGTGCTAAACATGACATAGTTGGTATAAGGCCCGGCGAAAAACTGCACGAACAAATGATTGGTGAAGAAGATGCTCTATACACCTATGAATATCCTGAGCACTTCAAAATTTTACCAGCGATACATCAATGGAGCGAAGATCCTGAAAGAATTAATAATGGGGTGAAAGTCTCACCTGATTTCACTTACTCATCCAGTAACAATAAAGAATGGATGACAATTACACAACTGCAGACCTGGATTAAACAAAATGCCAGCATGGTTGGGAAGATCTAGAACATGATTCCTTACGGACGCCAATCAATATCCGAAGAAGATATCCAGGCAGTCGTTGATGTGCTGCGTTCTGACTACCTGACGCAAGGTCCAGCTGTTCCGGCTTTTGAAAATCACATAGCCAATTATTGTGGAGCAAAACATGCAGTGGCCGTAAATAGTGCTACCAGTGCGCTGCATATTGCCTGCCTGGCGCTTGGCGTTGGGCCTGGTGATATCGTTTGGACCACACCGATTACATTTGTTGCCAGTGCGAATTGTGCATTGTATTGCGGTGCTGAGATCGATTTCGTTGATATTGATCCAGATACTTACAATCTCAGTATTAAGTGCTTGACACAGAAACTGGAAATAGCTGAAAAGCAGGGAAAACTTCCCAAAGTCGTGATTCCCGTTCATCTTTGTGGCCAATCTTGTGATATGGCTTCTATTTTTGCACTTAGTCAAAAATATGGTTTCAAAATCATTGAGGATGCATCCCATGCTATTGGCGGCAGGTACAAAGATGAGCCCATCGGTAATTGCAAATACAGTGACATCACTGTATTCAGCTTTCATCCGGTAAAAATTATCACCACTGGTGAGGGAGGTGTGGCACTGACCAATCAGCCAGAACTTGCCAATGATATGCAGAAACTGCGCAGTCACGGCATCACCCGAAATCCTGAAGAGATGACACATGCGCCTGATGGCTCATGGTATTACCAACAAATTAGTCTCGGATTTAATTACAGAATGACAGATATCCAGGCAGCACTAGGATTAAGTCAGGTGCAGAGGTTGGATGAATTTGTTACAAAAAGACATGACATAGCAAAGCAATACAATCTTTTTCTTGAAAATCTGCCAGTATTAAAACCATGGCAACACCCGGATTCTTACTCAGCGTTTCACTTGTATGTGATTCGCCTGAAACTGGATGACTTCAATAAAACGCATAAAGAAATATTTGAAGAGCTCCGCCAGGAAAATATTGGCGTTAACTTGCATTACATTCCGGTTTACAGACAACCATATTACTCACAACTTGGTTGTAGCAAAAACGACTACCCGGAAGCTGAAAAATATTACAGAGAAGCGATCAGTATCCCCATATACGCAGACTTATCTGCTACTTTGCAAGATCAGGTGAAAGAAAAACTCATATCCATCTTGAAATAACCATTGTTTAAAGACTTAGTAAAATGAACAAATACCCCGAACTCACCCTTGCTATCGAAGACATGCAAGCTCAGGCATCTATCTATCAGCCTTCGGCATTCTGGAGTGAAGCCTCTGATCAAATAGTGAAAGAGATTGGCGATGGTGGAATAGAGAATTTCAGATCCTTACCAAAACCGCTTGGTTTCTTTGTACCTACTTATGGCTCACCCGCAAATGGTTTCAGTGTAGAGCAAAGCAAAGCGCTTAATCATTGGTTTGAAAGTCATTATGCCAGCGCCAAGAAACCGATACTTGCACTTAATCAATTCTTAAGTGGTTACAGCTCAGCCCTGTCTGATTACAGGGTATTGTTAGCCGCTGACAATATCAACAAGCCTCCCTATCTGCATACTTTCTCGGAAAGTACAGTTGGCAACCCAATCGAGCATTGGGAATTTAATGAGAGAAAATTCAGCCGCTCCTCTCTCAACTATGCTTTGGGACTTGCCCTTCTTAAAAAGCATCTTGCAGATGCGCCCCAAACAGTATTAGAGATTGGTGGTGGCTTTGGCACACTAGGAGAGATTCTTTCCCAATCAGGCATCCATGATATGCGCTATATTGATGTCGACATTCCTCCAACAAGCTTTATTGCTCAGTATTATTTGAGTGAAGTGCTTGGCAAGGAAAATGTAGCCACATTTGCTCAAACGAGAACAAGCGATAGCATAGACGTCAATGCCCTTCCCAAAGCCTCAGTGCTTGCATCATGGCAAATAGAAAAGCTAAAAGGCAAAGTAGACTTGTTCGTTAATTTTATTTCCTTTCAGGAAATGGAGCCGCATATTGTTAGTAACTATTTAAGGCATGTATCCAGACTTGAAACTTCATGGATACTTCTCCGGAATATGCGGGAAGGAAAACAGGTACGCAAATCTCCAAATGAGGTGGGTGTTGAAACACCAATCCTGAGTGATGATTATTTATCCATGTTGCCGGAATATGAACTGATCGAAAGAAATGTATTTCCTTATGGCTATCAGACGGTAGACGGATACCATTCCGAGTTGCTGTTACTGAGACGTATGGTATGACAAGTAAAACAATCGCAGTGATTCCTGCCCGTGGAGGAAGCAAAAGAATTCCCCGTAAGAATATCCGGGATTTTTGTGGTAAACCGATGATTGCGTGGTCTATTGAGATCGCTCGCTCCTCGGGCTTATTTGATCATGTCATTGTTTCAACAGATGATAGCGAAATAGCAGACATTGCCATTCAGTATGAGGCAGAAGTGCCATTTATTCGTCCAGCTGAATTAGCTGATGATTACATCGGCACCACCCCCGTCATTGCCCACGCCATTGACTGGGTGAACGTTAACATCGGTAAAGTTGACTACGCCTGCTGCATCTACGCTACTGCTCCCTTCGTTCAGGCAGAAGAGTTGCAGCTAGGGCGCGACTTGCTAAAACAAAGCGGGGCTGATTACACCTTTTCCGCCACCAGCTACGCCTTCCCCATCCAGCGCGCCATCCGTATCACCGATGAGCAGCGGGTGGAGATGTTTTATCCCGAGCACTTCAACACCCGCTCACAGGATCTGGAGGAAGCCTACCACGATGCCGGCCAGTTCTATTGGGGCCGATCCGATGCTTGGCTAGCTGGCAAGCCACTATTCGCTAAGTGCGCCGCGCCAGTGCTTCTACCGCGCAATCGTGTGCAAGACATTGATACTGTCGAAGATTGGGAGCGTGCTGAATGGTTATTCAAAGCCATGTCAGCTCGAGAAAATAAGTAGTAACTTGAGGAGCAATCAAATGACTCAGCGCATTAGCATTGATGGCCGCGATATTGGTGAAGGATGCCCTCCCTACATCGTGGCCGAGATGTCAGGCAATCACAATCGTGATCTATCTAGGGCTTTACGGATTATTGACGCAGCCAAGGCTGCAGGAGCTGATGCTGTAAAACTTCAGACTTACCGGGCAGACACTATAACAATCGATCATTACGGCGATGAGTTTATCGTCAAAGGAGGGCTCTGGAATGGACGTCGCCTCTACGAGCTTTATGAAGAGGCGCATACTCCATGGGAATGGCACGCTCCAATTTTCGAGCACGCTCGGCGAATAGGCATCACAGTTTTTTCCTCGCCATTTGATAGTACTGCTGTTGACTTTCTCGAAGAGCTTGGGGCGCCAGCTTACAAGATTGCTTCTCCGGAACTTATCGATCTACCGTTGATCCGCAAGGTGTCACAGACTGGCAAACCAATCGTGATGTCCACAGGGGCCGCGACGCTAGAAGAAATCGCAGAAGCCATTCAAACTGCTCGCAGTGCGGGGGTAAATGAGTTGGTGGTTTTGCATTGCACTGCAGCTTATCCTGCGCCACCTGAAGAGGCTAATTTAGCGTCCATAAAATCATTGGCAGAGCAGTTTGATGTTGTCGTTGGTCTGTCTGATCACACTTTGGGCACAACGGTATCAGCAATGGCTGTTGGATTTGGTGCAAGCTTCATAGAAAAGCATTTCACCCTTGCGCGTGCCGATGGTGGTGTGGACAGTGCTTTTTCTCTTGAGCCTCATGAACTTGCCGAGTTGGTAACGACTGCCCGAATTGCCCAAACAGCCGTAGGCAAACCGACCTTTGGGCCTACATCATCAGAGGCTAGCGTACTTCGGAATCGACGCTCTTTGTATGTGGTGAAGCCGGTCATAAAGGGCGAGGTATTAACGTTGGACAACATTCGCTCCATCCGACCAGCAAATGGCCTTAAACCAAAGTTTCTTGAAAGTGTGCTTGGTCGTCGAGCTGCCCGTAACCTAGCCTTTGGTGAGCCATTGAGCTTTGAGATGCTTGAGAATTAAACGAATACATTACAAAACGAAGATTCTGCCCATGAAAGATTCAAGACTAAAACGACATGAACTTGGTTTTCTGCAAGTTGCCGACAAGCCATCTCCGGAAGCATTAGCTTCATATTACAAAAACACCTACTTTCAAAACGAAAAGGCCAATTATCGTAAAAGCTATTCGTCGCTTGAGTTAGAGGTAATTAAGCTGCGAATTGTTCAGCGCGATGCTCAGGTCCAAGCACTGTATGGGCGCGATGACGCTTGCAGTATGCTAGATGTGGGTTGTGGTGAAGGCTTTGTTCTTAAACATTACCTTTCTAAGGGTTGGCAGGTTACGGGCATTGATTTCAGTCGTGCGGGCGTCGAGCAGATGAATCCAGATTGCTTACCATTTGTGCAGCAGGGTGACATATTCCAGTTATTGGATGCCCAGATTGCTGCTGGCAATAAGTATGACCTCGTTTGGCTTGGGAATGTTCTTGAACATGTACTGGATCCTTTGGGCCTTCTGCATTCATTGCGTCAAATAGTTGCCTCTAATGGCCTGCTTGTAGTGACTGTGCCCAATGATGGCAATCTCTACCATGAATCTTTGCTGGAAAATGGTGATATTCCTCAGCCGCCCTTTTGGATTGCTATCCCTGACCACATCAGTTACTTCACTAGCGAGAGTCTGAAGCGTGCTGTATTTGCGACAGGATGGAATTTTCTTGCCTTACAGAGTGACTTTCCGATTGACTGGTATCTTGCCCATGAGGGCTCTAACTATGTAGCCGACAGATCGCGTGGTCCCGCTGCTCATCAGGCTCGCTTACGCCTAGAGCACCTAATCGGCCAGGCCGGCCCAGATGCGGCCAATAGATTTTATGCTTCTTTAGCCGAGGTTGGCTTGGGTCGCAACATGATAGCTTATCTGCAACCTCTACCTGAAAGTCAAACGATATGACACAAGACAAAACTATACGCACTCTTGGCGGTTCTACGACCACTGAAACCGAACGCAAACTTGAGTTAACTAAGGGTTTACGCAACTCGCGAATTCCTGATAGGGAGCTTCTCGACAACCTCGGACTCTATCTCACACGTCAGACCCTGTCGCGTATCAATTTTATGCAAAAAATATATGAGTTGATCATTCCAGTCCATGGGGTGGTTATGGAGTTCGGGGTACGCTGGGGGCAAAACATGGCATTATTTTCATCGTTGAGGGGTATCCACGAGCCATTTAATTACAACCGCCGCATCATCGGTTTCGATACTTTCGAGGGCTTCCCATCTGTCGCAGCCGAGGATGGAGAGCTGGTCAAAGCAGGTGACTATGCAGTGGCTGATGGCTGGATGCAAGAGCTCGATACGATTTTAGACTTACATAGTCAAGGATCTCCAATTCCTCACAAAAGAAAGCACGAACTGGTAAAAGGCGACGCTACAGTAACTTTGCCAGCATATCTGCAAGAACATCCCGAAACGGTGATTGCACTGGCATATTTCGACTTTGATCTTTATAAACCAACCCGGGATTGCTTGGAAGCCATATTGCCGTACCTAACAAAGGGCAGTGTGTTAGCTTTCGATGAATTGAACACCCCCGAGTTTCCAGGGGAAACGATTGCTGTACGTGAAGTGTTTGGTTTACAGAAATATGCAATTCGCAGAGACCCATCAAACCCATTGACCTCATACCTGATCATAGATTAATGACTAACGCGCACGATTATAAAGTGATGCTGCGTTCGCAACTCCAGGATGGTGATTTAACGTTGCGAGCAGTCGGTCCGCAGGATATTGAGTCCATACGCCAGTGGCGCAATGCACAAATGGATGTACTCCGACAAAGTACTGCTATTAGCTTGGAAGAGCAAAAAAGTTACTTTGCTGAACATATCTGGCCAGATAAGAGTTCATTAAATCCTCGGCAGATTCTTCTAGCCATTGAACAACACGGAGAGTTAATCGGATATGGAGGGTTGGTACATATCTCTTGGCCTTATCGGAGGGCAGAGATATCTTTTCTCCTTAATCCCACTCTCGAGCAAAATCATAAAGTACTTAGGGATATATTCTCACGCTACCTGATGATGATTCAGGGTTTTGCATTTGAAGATATTAAATTGCACAGATTGACTACAGAAACCTATGAACATCGTGTATTGCATATTGAAATCCTTGAGTCAGTAGGTTTTAAGCTGGAAGGACGGCTACGAGAACATATAATCGTTGACGGAAAACTAAGAAATTCCCTGTTGCACGCATCGCTCGCGAATGAATGGTGTGACCGCCGCAATTCAAACAGTCTTTTGGGAGTAATTGTTACATCAGCATCTAGAAAAGTGCCCCTGATTCGCGCATTGAAGGATGCCACGTTTAGACTCACTCGCAATACACAGGTGATTGCGGGAGATATTGATCCTCTATCTATAGCCAGATTAGAAGCCGACGACTTCTGGCAGATGCCTCGTCTAAGCGATGAGACAATAAGCGACCTCATAGATGGGTGCCGGTCTCGCGGTATTTCGATCGTATTGCCTACTCGTGATGGTGAATTGGAGTTCTGGGCTCGCCATCGGGAGGCATTTTCTCAGGCTGGTATCGAAGTGATTGTATCTTCATCCGAATCCATTGCGCGTTGCCGTGACAAGTTGGCATTTGCTAGCTTCGGTTGCGATGCTGGTCTACCCATGATTCCTGCCTCCAAGTCGCCTGATATATTTGGTGATGTCCCGCTGGTGGTCAAAGAGCGCTATGGTTCGGCTTCTCGTGGTCTTGGACTCAATATGACTCTAGCTACGGCCCTTGAACACGCCCGAGATCTGGAGGAGCCAATATTTCAACCGTTAGTGCCAGGGCCTGAAATCAGTATTGACGGATGGGTGGATAAACATGGAATAGTAGCAGGCGTTGTTTTACGACGGCGGGATCGAGTGGTATCGGGCGAGTCGCAGGTGACTACCACCTTTACCGACACTGCGTTGGAAGAGCAAGCGACACAAGTTCTTACGGCGTTGCAATTGCGGGGGCCAGTAGTCATGCAAGCCATCGTTGACGAAGGAAAATTGCATGTCATCGAATGCAATCCGCGCTTTGGCGGAGCCTCCACTGCAGCTATCGCGGTCGGACTGGATTCTTTGTATTGGAGCGTTGCCGAAGCTTTGGATGAATTGGATTCGCCCGTATTCAAAAGAGTACCGAGTGAAGTTAGACAGATTCGCATGCCGGTTGACCGAGTGATCCATGATCCTGATTTTTGATCTCGATGATACCCTTTATGACGAGATGACCTACGTCATGAGTGGCCTTAGAGCCGTTGCGCGTTTCGGGGAAACAACATTCGGTTGGGATGCTGCTCAGTCATTGGCCTTCATGCAGGCTCATTTGATAAAACATGGAAGAGGGAAAATATTTGACGAATGGCTCAGGTATCACGGCAGATTCTCGAGTGCCGGGGTGGCTACATGCGTACGTGTATATAGACACCATCAACCTGAGATTGAACTGTTTCCAATTGCATTGAGATTGATACAGTTTTATCGAAAGAAGTCGCCTTTGTATCTTGTTACCGATGGTCATAAGGTGGCACAAAAACAGAAGGTTAGCGCATTAAAACTAGAGACCATGTTTAAGCGCATCTTTATCACACATCGCTTTGGAATTCAAAACGCCAAGCCATCGTTGCATTGCTTTGACATTATTCGTAAAACGGAGTGCCGCGATTGGTCTACTATAGTCTATGTGGGTGATAACCCTACGAAGGATTTTGTGAATCTCAACCAGATGGGAGCATTAACTATAAGGGTTAGCACTGGTTCACATGCGACAGCAATTGCCCAACCGGGGTATGACGCACGTGTGACAATCCCTGATCTCTCGCACCTCCCTGCAACCTTGAATATGTGGAAAGAGCGAGTATAAGTGTGCTTATTGCTGACTCCGCGGAAATCCAAGAAGCCATGGACATCGCGCGATGTGGTGCAAAGATGAATATACCTACAGCTAGATATGCTAAATATTCATTGGATCACTTAAGTTCCAATTATGTAAAAAATCACATTGAGTTTATTGATAAAGTTTTTTCTGACAAAGTCTAATTGCAGCTTTACATGACTTGATTGATTTATTTATTAAAAATAGAAACAGTATGACTAGCCAAATAACCAACCCACTCTTCTTTTCCAAATTTTTACCGGAGGAGTTACAAAAGCTAATTTTGCCTTATACAAAACATATAAAAGTCAGAAGTGAACCTGACTTTTATGGCACAAGTACAATTCTGTCTGACAAATTGAATTTAAAATATACGCCTCGTTCATTTTCCTCTTGGTCTCATGGCGCACCAATAACAAGGCTTAAATTCCCAGAGCAAGTTATTTGGAATAATAACTGGGTCAAGCATAGACTTGTTTCTAACTCAAGAATTAAATTATTTTTGGAATCTAAAGGAATAGATAAAGTACGTGCAATTGGCTCTCCAATAATATATGTAGATGAGAATCAGGTTATGCGTAAAGAAAATAGTGTATTAATAATGCTTGCGCATTCACTTTCATATGCGACATTTGATAGAAGTTTTCAACAGGCAATCGAATTTTCAAAGAAATTGTTAGGTGAAGGAAAATATGTTTGCTTTTGTGTCCATTCCGATTGTTTTGCTCAGAACAAGATTACGTCTGAACTTGATAAGCACAATATAGATTGGTTTGTTGGCTCCTCTGTAAGCGATGTGAATTCTCTTAGAAGGATGAGATATATATTTGAGTATTTTGAAGTAGTAGGAAGTGACGCTTTTGGTTCACATTTTCTTTACTCTCAGCTATTCGGATCAAAATTCTTTTTCATGAAGCCTTATTTCGAGTATAAAGCAGAGTTTTTTAAAAATGATCCTAATTGGGCTAGCAAGCAAGAAGCGTTCACTCATACATTAATGGAGTATAGCGAAGCCGTCGTAAAGGCAAGGCACCCCAAATATTTTGAGGGTTATGAAAACGCTTTATGCAATAAAGAAATGGCAGAAAGCGAGTGTGGGATATCAGAGAAACTTGAACCAGCTGAGGTTGCAGAGTTATTGGGCTGGAATACAAAGGATCAAATTATTTGCTCAGTGCCTTATTATGGGTCAAAACTTGCAAGTAAAATCAAAGCTAAAATTACACGGACTTACCTCTAAATTGCGAATACTAAATAAAATTAAACAGGCTTTTCTTCTACTCACGAACTTAGAGTCTAGGCTTGATAATATCCAAAATGCGCTTGGCAGAATTGAGGCGAAAACTAATGCCAGTCAACCCTCCAAGAAACTTTCGGATGTGGAATTCAAGGTATTCTCGCAATGGGGTGAAGATGGAATTCTTCAATTTCTCATATCCAACCTTGAAATTAAGAATAAGTTTTTTATCGAGTTTGGTGTAGAAACCTACAGAGAATCCAATACCCGCTTTTTGTTAATGAATAACAACTGGTCGGGTTTGGTCCTTGATGGATCAAGAAAAAATATTGATTACATTAAATCCGATTCGATTTATTGGAAATATAACCTTAAAGCTGATTGTGCCTTTATTGATCGAGACAATATCAATGATCTGATTGCAAAAAACGGACTGACAGGTGAAGTTGGATTACTATCGGTTGATATTGATGGTAACGATTACTGGGTTTGGCAAGCGATTGATGTAATCAATCCTGTTATTGTCATCTGTGAATATAATAGCCTGTGGGGGGCTGAAAACGCAGTTAGCACGCCTTATGACGCTAGCTTTATTAGAAGCAATAAACATTATTCGAATTTATACTATGGAGCTTCAATAAAAGCTTTGAATGATTTGGCTATCAGCAAGGGGTACTCCTTAGTTGGCGGTAATAGCGCGGGTAATAATGTTTTCTTTGTCAGAAACGACATGATGGGGAGCATTGCATCTGTAACGGTTGAAAGCGCTTGGGTTCAGTCTCAATTCAGAGAATCCAGAGATTCTCAAGGCAACCTGACTTATTTAGATTTTGAAGCGCGAAGAGCATTGCTTGGTGATATGCCTTTAGTCGATGTAAATACCGGGCAGACAATTAAAGTTCGTGACCTTAAATGACTTCAATCTGGATCACTGGTGGAAAAGGATTTATCGGACGCCATCTAGCGCGATACATTTCGAGAAAATCGCAAGCAGTCCACGGCATAGGACATGGTGCCTGGATTGATGACGAGGTTACGGATTGGGGCTTTACTAGCTGGTTGAATGCGGAAATAGACTTTGCCAGCCTGGGTCATCTGGCATCAACAGCAGGATTGCCTGATATTATTTTCCACCTGGCTGGAGGCTCGGCGGTCGGCCCTTCCATTCAAAACCCCTATGAAGATTTTCAGCGTACTGTAGAAACAACCGCCCGGCTACTGGAATGGGTACGCCAGCACTCGCCGAAAACCAGAGTGATTGGCGCGTCAAGTGCAGCTGTTTACGGGTCAGGCTTTTCAACCCCTATCCCCGAAAATGCGCAAGCCATGCCGTTTTCGCCCTACGGCTTCCACAAGGCCATGCTGGAAAAGCTGTTCGATTCCTATCGTGAAACTTATGGATTAGCGCTGGCTATTGTCAGGCTGTTTTCTATTTATGGGCCGGGACTGGAAAAGCAGCTTTTATGGGATATATGCCAGAAACTGGAAAAATCGACTAGCGGTGAAATCCTGTTGCAAGGGACCGGTGAGGAGTTAAGGGACTGGTTACACATCAGCGATGCCTGTGGTTTATTGTGGAAAATTGCTACATTGCCTGAATTACCACATGTAATAAATGGCGGTACTGGTAAATCCACCAGTATTTTCAATATTGCCAATCTTGTTTCCGAAGCATGGGGGGAGAAACATAAGATCAGATTCAGTGGCGTTAGCAGGAAAGGAGACCCTGCTTCACTTGTTGCGGACACTACCCTGTTGAAACAACTGGATTATGTCCCTTCAATCAATATTGAAGACGGCATCAAGGACGTAGTTCGCTGGTACCGGGAAAGATCACATTGAAACGCATTGCTTTTACCCAGATAGGCGGAAGCAAATGGATGGGCGGATTGAATTACCAGGTGAATCTCCTGAATGCACTAGTCACTCACCAATCGCATAGAATTATGCCTGTACTTTTTCTTGGTGAAGATGCAGAGCCTGCTATTTTTAGCAAGTTTCAGAATATCACCGGGCTCAAGGTCATTCAGGACAAAGTATTCAATCAGCGTGAAAGCCGGTTCCGGTTATTTTTATCTATGCTGTCAGGTATTGATTACCCGGCGCTCAGATTATTTAAAAAACATGAAATTGATGTGGTCTTTGAATCTGCCAGTTTTTTTGGCTGGCGTTTCCCCATTAAAACCTTGGCCTGGATACCTGATCTACAGCATCACAGACTCAAACATTATTTTAACTTTCTGACATTCTGGAAGCGGGAAATAGGGTTCCGTATGCAACTGATCGGCAAACGCCACATGATGGTCAGCAGTGAGGATGCCAGAAGAGATTTTGCACATTTTTATGATGTGGATCCTCAGCGGATCCATGTTGCCAGGTTTGCCGTTCCTGTACAGGCCCCTAAAGTTGATATCGATCGTTTAAAGGCGCAATATGACTTGCCAGAATCTTTTTTCTATTTGCCAAACCAGTTCTGGCGGCATAAGAATCATGAATGTGTCGTTCGCGCTTTAGCCTATGCCAGGCAATCAGGATATTCTTTGACAGTAGTGGCGACAGGCAATCCGAATGATCCAAGAGACCCTGAACATTTCAACAACCTGATGAAACTTGTGAAGGATCTGGAGTTGGAAAACAACTTCAAAGTGCTTGGCCTTATTCCTTATCAGGATGTTCAAGCCTTGATGGTGAGTTGCAAGGCGCTGATCAACCCCTCGAGATTCGAGGGCTGGAGTACTACTGTAGAAGAGGCGAAAGCATTCGGACTTGACATGGTATTATCGGATATCAATGTGCATAAAGAACAGGCCGGCACGAGCGCGCGCTTTTTTAATGCTGATGACTCACAAGAACTAGCCAGGATATTGATTGAGTTTGCAGCTGTTCCAACAGCCAGTCGTATGCAGATATCCAATGACATTGTTGAAAAATCATTTAAAAGCATGGCCAACTTTGCCGATGGCTTCACTAGCATAGTTTACAAAGTGGCCACATCCTAATGAAAATTACCATTATCACTGTCTGCTACAACAGTGCAGAAACTATTGGCCAAACTATAGCTTCTATCGCTTCTCAAAATTACAGCAATAAAGAACATATTATTGTAGACGGTGCATCAAAAGATCAAACTGTTGAGATCATCAAACAGGCTGCAAGCGTGTCGCGCTATATCTCCGAGCCTGACAAAGGTATTTACGATGCCATGAACAAGGGCTTAAAAATGGCTAATGGGGAGATTATTGGCCTGTTGAATGCTGATGATTTTTATGCCGATGACGATATCCTGACCCAGGTGGCTGAAACATTTGAGGACCCCACTGTACAGGCTTGCTATGCAGACCTGGTGTATGTCGACAAAGACGATACCTCACGTATTCTGCGCTACTGGAAATCGATGCCGTTCCGTGCCGGCTTGTTCAAACATGGCTGGATGCCAGCCCACCCGACTTTTTTTGTTCGGCGGGAAGTCTATGAGCAGCTGGGTGGTTTCAATCTGGAATTTCCTCGTCAGGCCGATTTCGAGCTGACTATGCGTTTTCTGGAAATTCACCAGATAAAATCGGTATACATACCGAAAATCTGGGTGAAGATGCGTATTGGTGGTGCCTCCAATAACAGTATCAAAGGCATCATTAAAGGGAATCTGGAAGCTTACCGGGCCTGTAAGATGCATCGTTTGGCGGTAGGCCCGTTTTTTATCGTCAGAAAAATCCTTTCCAGGATACCCCAGTTCTTTAGCAAACCAGAGCTGAAATAATGCGAGCATTGGTCACAGGAGCCAGCGGTTTTGTCGGCCAGGCATTATGTCGGCAACTAGCTGAGCACGACCATGCTTATAACGTAATAGATCGTGAAGCGCTTGCTGCTGAATGCTATCCCGGTGATTATGATTGCATGATCCACCTGGCAGGCCGGGCCCATGTCATGCATGACATGGCAACTGACATCTACCAGGCTTACGCAACGGTCAATATTGGGTATACGCTCAAAGTCGCGGAACTGGCCAGGCAACTGAAAATAAAGCGCTTTGTTTTTCTAAGCTCGATCAAAGTCAATGGTGAGGCATCCGTACATCCCTTTACCGAAACTGATACACCGGCGCCACTGGATGCTTACGGAAAAACCAAGCTGGAAGCAGAACTGGTCCTGAAAGAGTTTTGTGCCGAGCATCAGATAGAATTGGTCATCATCCGCCCTCCCCTTATTTACGGGCCTGGTGTGAAAGCCAACTTCAAACAGCTGGTCGAACTTTGCCTGTCACCTATTCCATTGCCATTTGCTTCGCTCAACAACAAGCGTAGCTTTGTCAGCCTGTATAACCTCGTCGATTTTATAATCTTGTGCTGCATGCATCCGCAAGCGGCTGATCAAACATTTCTGATATCGGATGATGAAGACGTGACGATTGCAGCATTGATTAAAACCATACGGCGCTTCAACCAGCAGCCAGTGAGATTGTTTCCAGTGCCGCCATGGCTGCTGCAAAGTTTATTCAGGCTGATGGGAAAATCAGGACTGGCACAGCGACTGTTAGGCACTTTACAGGTAGATATCTCCAAAGCAAAAACATTGCTCGGCTGGCAACCGGCATTGAGTTTCTCTGATGGCATTGCAAAGTCGTTGAAAGAAACATCATCAATATGTTGAAACAATTATCCGATTTCATCATGAGCCTGCTGGCTATCATTTTGTTATCTCCACTACTGCTGCTGACGTACTTGTTGGTGAAGTGCACCTCAAAAGGCCCTGCACTGTACTGGAGCCAACGTATTGGCCGCCATAACAGGATTTTCCTGATGCCGAAATTCCGCTCCATGCGCACAGGGACACCTCAGATCGCTACCCACTTAATGAACCAGCAGGCCAACCCGGATAGCTTTTTGACACCTGTGGGCAGCTTTATCCGTAAAACCAGCCTGGATGAGCTGCCGCAATTGTGGAGTGTACTGAGGGGTGACATGTCTGTCGTCGGTCCCAGGCCCGCCCTCTTCAACCAGGAAGACCTGATTGCGTTGCGCACGGAGCTAGGTGTCCATATGCTAAAGCCTGGTATTACCGGGTGGGCGCAAATCAACGGCCGCGATGAAATCCCCATCCCGCAGAAAGTGGCGCTGGATGCTTATTACCTGAAACACCAGGGTTTTTGGTTTGATTTTAAAATCATCATATTAACCATTCTCAAAGTGTTAAGACGTGATAACATCACGCATTAATCGGCCTACAAACCTGACTGAATGCTAAAACTTCCTGCCCGACTTTTATCCTGGTTAGCCTATATTCACGACGCATTGGCTCTGGTTCTCGCCTGGTGGGTAGCTTTCCTGCTCCGTTTCAATTTCAATCTGCCAACTGAATTCAGCAATTATTTGCTGGAAAGTCTGCCGGCAGTCTTTATTTTCCATAGCATTTGCTTCTATACCTTTGGCCTGTATCGCGGATTATGGCGTTTTGCCAGCCTGCCGGATTTAAAGCGCATCGTCCGTGCAATTGCCTTTGGTGGACTGCTCACTGTCTGCTTCGCCCTGGTAGTGCATCCCTCTATCATCATCCCGAGATCGGTTCTTTTCATACACCCGATGCTGCTGGTGATCATGATGGGTGGTAGCCGTTTCCTCTATCGCTCGTGGAAAGAAAGACGTTTATTTAACACTGTTGCCGCACAAGGTAAGCCGGTGATTGTGATTGGTGTGGAAGACACTTCGCTGAACCTGATCAAGGAGTTGAGCAAAAGCCCGGAATGGCGTGTGGTAGCGATGATTGATCCCGGCAAAAAACTGGTCGGGCGTGAGATCATGCATACCAAAGTTGAAGGTGGGCTGGAAGATATCCCACTGATCGCTGAGCGCCATGGTTCCAGGCATTGCATGATCGCCATGCCTGGGAGCCGACACGAGAAACGCCGTTTGGCGGTAGAAGCAGCCAGACAGGTGGAAGGCATGGAAGTATTAACGTTACCGGCAATGTCTGACCTGATCAGTGGCCGCGTAAGTCTGTCGCAGATCCGCAAGATCGATGTCGAAGATTTGCTTGGACGCGATGTCGTACAGCTGGACAATCATGGCTTGAGTACCATGCTGGCGAACAAGGTGGTGTTAGTCTCCGGTGCTGCCGGTTCCATCGGTTCCGAACTGTGCCGCCAGATTTTAACCTTCCATCCTTCCCAGCTGGTTTGCCTGGATATCTCTGAATATGCGCTTTACACGCTGCAGCAGGAGTTCAGCCAACTGACCACCGATACCGAACTGGTCTATGTCGTCGCCGATGTCAAAAACCGCGTACGCATACAGCGCGTTTTGCAGAACCACCAGCCTGATGTGGTTTTACATGCCGGCGCTTACAAGCACGTGCCTATGATGGAGCATTTCAACGTCGTGGAAGCATTGCAGAACAATGCCTATGGCACTTACCAGATCGCCTCGGCCTGCCAGGCGGCCAGAGTCCCTACTTTTGTGCTGGTTTCTACTGATAAAGCCGTTAACCCTACCAATGTCATGGGCGCCAGCAAACGCTTGGCCGAGCTTATTTGCCAGGGGTTGCAGCATAAGGAAAAAACCACCACCCGCTTTATCACGGTGCGATTTGGCAATGTACTGGGAAGCAGTGGCAGCGTGATCCCCAAATTCCGTGAACAGATAGCACACGGCGGCCCGATCACCATCACCCACCCGGATATCACGCGTTATTTCATGTCTATCCCGGAAGCAGCCCAGCTGGTGCTGCAGGCCGCCACTATGGGTAATGGCGGCGAAGTATTTGTGCTGGATATGGGTACCCCGGTGAAGATTATTGACCTGGCACGTGACATGATCAAGCTATCCGGCCTGCAGGAGCAGGATATCCGCATAGAATTCACCGGTTTGCGCCCAGGTGAAAAGCTGTACGAAGAGTTGCTGGCAAATGATGAAAACACCTTGCCGACCAGCCATGAAAAATTGCGTATCGCACAGGCACGGACCGCAGACAGCCAGTGGCTGGCCAACCTGCTGGAATGGCTGACTAACAGCCCTCACCTGGCTGAATCGCAAATCAAGCAGGATTTACAGCGCTGGGTGGAAGAATACCAACCGGATACGCGGCCCGCCCCTCATATTTCCTTGCGCGGAGATGTGATTTCCCTGGATACGCTACCCTCGCCTTCCCAGCAGATTCACTAATACTTCCCCATAAAACAGGCCTGGTCTTTAGGCAAAGATCAGATCGTTTTTTTACTGTTTGCAAGCGCAGACAACCTCTGGGCGCAGTTGGTAAAAATCCATCAAAAATAGACACAAGCTCATAAACCTACATCACCGTGCGCAAAACAGTGAATGCAAAGGTAGCACCTGAAGCCAGGCATGAACAGGTTGTTTTATTTACTTTTCAATCACAGTCTATGGTTTGATGTCGTTTACAATATCGGATCGATTCAACCAACACCGCTACACATTCCTTTATGCCTCATATTACGCTTGATAATGCCAGCCTGGCATTCGGTCATCACGCCTTGCTTGCCCAGGCTTCATTTCAATTAGACCCGGGCGAACGCGTCGGCTTGATCGGCCGCAACGGTGCCGGCAAATCAAGTTTACTCAAAGCGATTGCAGGGACCATCAAGCTGGATGACGGTACAGTATGGCGGGCGCCAGGCGTACAAATAGTCTATGTGCCTCAGGAGCCTGAACTGGATAACACGCATACCGTGTTTGAAGCGGTGGCAGAAGGCCTGGGCAGCTTGCAACAGACAATGATCGACTACCACCAGGTGACCCATGACATGGGGATGCCGGATGCAGATATCGAAGCGTTGATGGAACGCATGCAAGCCTTGCAGCATGAAATGGATGCGCAGAATGGATGGGTGGCGCAATCCCGCGTCGAAACCGTACTTAGCCGTTTGAAGCTGGACGCAGATGTACTGGTCTCCACGCTGTCAGGTGGCTGGCGTAAACGCGTAGCGCTGGGGCGTGCGCTGGTTGCGGAGCCCGAAGTACTATTGCTGGATGAGCCGACCAACCATTTGGACCTGGAAGCCATCGAGTGGCTGGAAGACCTGTTATCAGGGTTTAATGGCAGCGTATTGTTTATCACCCATGACCGCCGTTTTTTAGACAAGCTGGCCACGCGCATCACGGAACTAGACCGTGGCAACCTGACCGACTTTGTCGGCAATTTTTCACAATACCAGATAAAAAAAGAAGAGTTGCTGGCCGTCGAAGAAACCCATGCGGCTAAATTCGACAAGTTTCTGGCACAGGAAGAAGTCTGGATACGCCAGGGGATCAAAGCACGTCGTACACGTAATGAAGGACGTGTGAGAAGGCTGGAGGCATTACGCCTGGACCGTGCCGCCAGGCGTGAGCGCCAGGGCAACGTCAAGCTTAACCTGGATGCTGGCGAACGTAGTGGCAAACTGGTTGCAGAGCTGGACCGGGTGTATAAGTCATATGGCGATAAAACACTCATCAAAGGCTTTAGCACACGCATTTTACGGGGCGATAAGATTGGTTTGCTGGGCCCGAACGGCATAGGGAAATCCACACTATTGAAACTGATCCTGGGGGATATAGAAGCAGATAGCGGCGACATTCAGCGGGGCACGAAAATAAATGTCGCTTACTTTGACCAGATGCGCGAACAGCTGGATGAAGAGGCCACCCTGGCCGATACCATCAGCCCGGGGTCTGACTTTGTCGAAATCGGTAATGAGCGCAAGCATGTGATCAGCTACCTTGAAGATTTCCTGTTCCCGCCACAACGTTCGCGCTCACCGGTGAAATCGCTTTCCGGTGGCGAACGGAACCGGTTACTGTTAGCGCGCCTGTTTGCCCGCCCTGCCAACGTGCTCGTGCTGGATGAACCGACCAATGACCTGGATATCGATACGCTGGAATTATTGGAGACTTTGTTACAGGATTACACGGGCACCCTCTTCCTCGTCAGCCATGACCGCGCTTTTCTGGAAAACACCGTCACGCAAGTGATTGCGTTTGAGGGGCAAGGGAAACTGACTGAATTCGGTGGTGGATACGATGACTGGTTACGTTTCAGCCAGGAGCAAAATAGCAAACCTGCACCCACACAAAAGGTATCGGCCGCACCAACGCCAGTAAGCAAACCTAAGGAAACTACACGAAAACCATTGAGTTTCAAGGAACAACGGGAGCTGGAAGCATTACCTGGCGAAATTGAAACCCTGGAGCAGGAGCAATCAGAACTGCAAATACAATTAGCACAGCCAGATATCTATAAACAGTCACCAGACCTGGCGAAAACCCTACAGGAAAGGCTGACTGAAATTGAAACACAGGTGATGCAGAAACTGGAGCGCTGGGAAACACTGGAAAGCCTGCAATAGCCACTCACCATGCCGGACTGAGTCAGGAAAACGACAATAAAAAAAGCCGGATCAAATGATCCGGCTTTTTACATGAATACTGTTATACGAGTACAAGGAAGCTTACACAGAGAAGCTGGCACGTGCGTTATTGCCACCATGCGCCTGGCCATTTTTACCGTAGAGCTGTGTGCTATTGGTTGCTTTGCCTTGCAAGGCATCCAGTTTTTCCTGGTTGCGTTGGAAATGCTTGTTGATCAGCACCCCGTTCAGGCGGTTAAGCTCTTTGGCTTGCGCCAGCTTTTTCTGGAAATCGATCCAGGCGTTATCCAGCACTGAGTTTGAGCGTAATTCCAGCCATTTTGACATGCCGTTCTCGTTCGCTTCGAAACCGGCAGCAGCCAGCGCACTGTAGCGCTTGTTAGCCGCTTCACCCAGGGCTTGCAGTAGCTCTACACGTTTGTCTACCATCTGCTCGATGGTATCCAGGTCGGCAGAAACCAGTGCCGTTTGCTCGTTCTGCAAATCATGTATCAACTCGGCCACCAGTGTGGCATCGGCTTCAAAACTAATGGCCGGAACTGAAGTGCGATTTGCAGTACTCATAGCGTCATCCTTTATTCGGTTGTATCAAATCTTTAACTGTTTGCAGCAAACCATCCGCCACTTTGGCAGTGTCTACCGAGAATTCACCACGCGCGATCGCTGCCTTGATCTCTTCCACTTTATTAGTGTCAAAGACTTCACCGTTAGCCAGACCGGCTTCCAGTGTCTGCAACTGTACCGAAGCAGCAGACAAGGTCACGTTATCTGTAGACGCATTGCCTGTAGATCCGCTTGCCTTCTCACTGCCTTTGCTGGTTGAGCTTTTATCCAGTACCGGCTTGTCAACGGTACCGAGTTTTTTAATGGAATCTGAAATATTCATGCCGTACCTCTGTTTCTGTTTGTCTGGATGTAAGAGTTAAGAAACCCTCATTTGTTAACAGTTCTAACGGCATAGTTTAAGCGAACTTTAATGCTTAATATACTTTTTATCTCAAGTTTATGATCAATAAGCATTTTTTGACTCGAAAACGTTGTCATGCGGGTTAAAAACGCACATCCACTTTTCCGGAAGCCTGGGCGACACCTTTAATGATCTGGCCGCTGCTTACCTTCACATCCACCACTTGCCCGACATTGGCTGTTTGCATGGCTGTGCCATCTGCCGAGATCACAAAACCATCACCACGGCTGTTCAGCTGCACCATCTGTCCTTGCATGATCACTGGCATTGCCTTCAGCAGTTCCGGTCTCAATACGGTACCCAAAGGCATATTCAACGATGCTTTCTTGCCTTCCAGCATGGCCAGGTCGGTAATGATGCCGGATGGCAATTTAGTCAGGTCACCATTCTGCATCACGATATCGCTCGCCTGTACCGGTGAGCCCTGGCTGACAGGCAGACCAGTGACCGCATATTCGCCCCACACTTGCACATCTGCTTGCACATACAGTGTCCATGGTTTTGCCACTGACTGCAGGCACCGGATACCTACATGGGTTTTGCCCCACAGGCGCGCACCTTGCACAGCGAATGCTTCCATCATGTCGCAATCCGCCACGCGGATACGGTTATCCAAAGGCTGGATTTCAATATTTACCTTACCCGGGTAACCCTGCGTCTGCGCCTGCACATATTGCATCACAGTCTGGTAGATACGCGAGTGCATATCACTTGCAACTGGTGTGATCACACGCTGGTTAGTGGCCACTGCAGCGGCCGGCACGCGATCTGCCGCTTGCGCATGGCAAGCGAAAAGCCAGATCAGGCCTGGGATCACTGCAGCAAAAATGGTAAGCAGACGAGGTTTCATGGAGTCTCATTCTACGCATGCCATGTATAACTGATCGATGAAATAAAGGGTATTTCCCCCTCTTAATCCAGGAATCATTATTGTCATCGCCGCGTACACTAAGCATAGCTAGAAAAAGTCATGTGTGCGTGAAAGCAGACCCGCTTATCAGGGTTAACGACGGCAGATGGCAAAACTTTAAGATTTTTTTCGGCAAACGCCGGGAAAGGAAAAGACGATGATCAACAAACTGGATGCTGCGCTGAATTTCCATCAGACGGCACTGCGCGTGCGCAATCAGCGTCAGGAAATACTCGCGTCGAATATCGCCAACGCCGACACGCCGCAATACAAAGCGCGTGACATTGATTTTAAAGCTGCCATGCAGTCTGCATTGCAACAGAACGCGGGTACAGGCACTGCACAACAGCCTGCCGGTGTTTTGCAGCAAACCAATAGCGGGCATATGAATGCAGGCGGCGGTAACAGTTATGGCGGTTCCGGCGATGTGCTGTTCCGCTCTGTACTGCAAGGCTCGGTCGATGGCAACACGGTCGATATGGATGTAGAGCGTAATGCCTATGTAGATAATGGTATCCGCTACGAAGCCAGCCTGACCATGATGTCCGGCCAGATCAAAAAGATGCTGTCGGCAATCACTGGCCAGTAACATAAAGGAGCAAGCATATGTCTTTATTTAATGTATTCAAAATTTCCGGCTCCGCCATGAGTGCGCAGTCATTGCGACTGAACACCGTAGCCAGCAACCTGGCAAACGCGGACAGCGTAGTCAGCTCTGACGGCAAACCCTACCAGGCCAAACAGGTATTGTTCAAAGCCGTGCAGGATGCAGCAAGCAACACCAGCATGGTACAGGTAGACCGCGTGATCGAAGATACCAAGCCCGGCAAAATGGTCTATGACCCCAAGAACCCGATGGCTAACAGCGATGGTTACCTGACCATGCCCAACGTCAATGTGACCGAAGAGATGGTCAACATGATTTCTGCCTCACGCGCCTACCAGAACAACGTGGAAACAATGAATGCTGCCAAAACCATGTTGCTCAAGACACTCAATATCGGTCAATAACCTTATATAAGGATTTTTTAACATGACAACCGTAAACACCAACCAGGTATCGCAGGACATTCTTGACGCGGTCAACAAAAAGAACAGCAGCAAAGGCAGCAATGTCGATGAGGCCCAGGACCGTTTCATGACCCTGCTGGTCACGCAGATGAAAAACCAGGATCCGCTGAACCCGATGGACAATGCCCAGGTGACCAGCCAGATGGCACAACTGAATACTGTGACCGGCATCAACAAACTGAATGAAACCATGAGCAGCCTGATCAGCAGCGTGCAACTGGGCCAATCCTACCAGGCGACCAGCATGATAGGCCACAGCGTACTGGTGTCTGGCAACAACCTGACCCATGGCGAGACCGGCGGCTACTTTGGTGTCAACGTGCCTAACGGCGCAGATACGGTTTCAGTGAACATCAAAGATGGTGCAGGCCAGACCATACGCACCCTGAGCTTCGGCAAGCAGGATGTGGGTGTGAACGCCTTGAGCTGGGACGGTAAAACCAACGAAGGTGTAGTGGCGCCTAGCGGCAATTACACCTATGAGATCACCGCCAAAATCGGTGACACGACCACTACCAGCACTCCACTCAGCCTGGCCCAGGTACAAAGCGTTTCCAACGGTACCAGTGGCATCAAGCTTAACTTGAGTAACAACACCGCAGTCGCCGTCTCTGACGTCGTCGAAATATTCTAATTTTTTAATTATTTTGCAGAATTCAGTCTTTCTCCAGGAGATCACATCATGAGTTTTCAACAGGGTTTAAGTGGTTTGAACGCAGCTTCCAAACAACTGGAAGTCATTGGTAATAACGTATCCAACGCCAACACCGTAGGCTTCAAGCAATCACGTGCCGAATTTTCGGACATGTTCGCGGCTTCACTGATAGGCAGTGGTGCAGCACAGATCGGTATCGGTACCAAACTGGCGGACGTTAACCAGCAATTCACCCAGGGCAATATCACCGCCACCAACAACACCCTTGATATCGCGATTAACGGCGGCGGTTTCTTCCGTCTGAGCAACAACGGCGCAGTGACCTACACCCGTAACGGCCAGTTCCAGATGGACAAGAACGGCTATATCGTCACTAGCGATGGTAAACGCCTGATGGGCAACCCTGCTGACGCGCTGAACGGCTCCTCCCCCGTTGAACTGCAGATTGATACCAGTGATTTGAAACCGGTCACGACCACCGAAATCACCGGTCAATATAACCTCAACTCCGAAAGCCCCATCATCGACCAGACAGTCAGGCCTTTTGATCCGCAAGATCCATTGAGCTATACCAACGCTACCGCGATCAAGGTGTATGATGACCTGGGTAACGCACACAATATCCAGAGTTATTTTGTAAAAACAGCCGCAAACACCTGGAGCTTGTACACTACTGCTGACGGTACCAACATCACCCCGGCACCAGTGCCACAAATGAACTTCTCCGGCACCGGCGTGTATGACACGGCTACGTCAACAGTAGGCAATATCACTTTCACGCCAACTACCGGTTCCGGCCCTGTGACTGTCGCGATGGATTACTCCAACAGTACACAATATGGCGCAACCTTCAGCGTGAACAAACAGACACAGGATGGGTATACCTCAGGCCGTATCGCCAGCTTCACCGTGGGTGATGATGGTGTCATCCTCGGTCGTTACACCAACAACGAAACCAAGCAACTGGGCCGCGTGGTGCTGGCCAACTTTGCCAACCCTAACGGACTGGTATCCCTGGGTGGTAACCAGTGGCAAGCGACCAACGAATCCGGTGCCGAACTGATAGGCTCGCCAGGCAGCAGCACCATGGGGGTATTGCAATCCTCCGCGCTGGAAGACTCCAACGTCGACCTGACAGGTGAACTGGTGAACATGATCACTGCACAACGTATTTACCAGGCCAACGCGCAGACCATCAAGACCCAGGATCAGGTACTACAGACCCTGGTGAACTTGAGATAACAGTGAAGTAGCACACTGATTTGAACCATGACGGAATAACGAAGGAGCTGATATGGATCGCCTGATTTACACTGCAATGACAGGGGCAAAACATATTCTGGAGCAACAGGCAACGACTGCCCATAACCTCGCCAATGCGACCACGACCGGTTTCAAGGCGCAGGTTGACAGTTTCCGTGCCGTGCCGGTACTTGGTGATGGCCTGCCTACCCGCGCTTTTGTGGTCGATGCGACGGTTGGCACTGATTACAAGTCCGGTGCCATCCAGCAGACCGGGCGCGACCTGGACGTTGCTGTGACCGGCGAAGGCTGGATCGCAGTACAGCGTGCAGATGGCTCCGAAGGCTATACCCGTAATGGCGCATTGAAGATCAACGAGAACGGCCAGTTGCAAACTTCAACCGGCCTGAACGTGATGGGCGACGGTGGCCCGATCAGCATCCCGCCGGATTCGGCGATCGCGATCGGTAAAGACGGCACCATTTCCACCGTCAGCAATTTAACTAACCCCAGTCCCACTACCATTATTGGCAGGATCAAGCTGACCAACCCGCCGCCTAACACCTTGAAACGTGCCGATGACGGTGTATTTGTGACGACCAATGGCCGGGCAGCACCGGCTGACGCCAATGTCACGGTTGCCGGCGGCGCGCTCGAAAGCAGCAATGTGAACGTGGTGGAAACCATGGTCAATATGATCAGCCTGGCACGCGGTTTCGAGATGCAAATGAAAATGCTGGAAAACGCGCAAAACAACGCCGGAAAAGCCGATCAGCTCTTTAGTTTGAATGGCTAATGTCTGTATTACTATTCAAGGTATGAACAAGGGTGATTACCCAAGGAGTAAACGATGATACGCTCATTATGGATTTCCAAAACCGGCCTGGATGCGCAACAAACGCAAATGGACGTGATTTCCCACAACCTGGCCAACGTCAGTACCAGTGGCTTCAAGAAATCCCGTGCCGTATTTGAAGACCTGCTGTACCAGAACATCCGTCAGCCAGGCGCACAATCCTCCCAGCAAACCCAGTTACCCAGCGGCTTGCAATTGGGCACTGGCGTGAAACCGGTGGCCACCGAGCGTATTTTCACCCAGGGTAACCTGCAACAGACAGATAACAGCAAGGACGTCGCCATCCAGGGCAACGGTTTCTTCCAGATACTGATGCCGGACGGCAGCACCGCCTATACACGCGATGGCTCTTTCCAGATGGATGCCCAGGGCCAACTGGTGACTTCCAGTGGCTTCCCCCTGCAACCGGCGATCACCATTCCTGCCAATGCACAATCACTGAGCATTGGCCGTGATGGCGTAGTATCGATCACGACCGCGGATTCCACTGCCTCCACCCAGATCGGTCAGATCCAGCTGGCAACCTTTATCAACCCGACCGGCCTGCAATCCAAAGGTGAAAACCTGTATGTGGAAACCACCGCTTCCGGCAACCCAAACACCAATACACCTGGCTCAAATGGCGCAGGTCTATTGCAGCAGAACTACCTGGAAACATCGAACGTAAACGTTGTCGAAGAACTGGTGAGCATGATCCAAACCCAGCGTGCCTACGAAATCAACAGCAAGGCCATTACAACCTCAGACCAGATGTTGCAAAAACTGTCACAGATGTAATCTTTGTTTGAAGGCTACTACCGTCATGAATAGATCGATTATCAGCTTATTGTTTTGTTTAGTGCTTTCGCAACTGCTGGGAGGCTGTTCAGTCACGCCTTCCACCATTGTGCACAAGCCGGAAACACCACGCACAGCTTTGGCCCGCCCGGATGCGCGTACCGAAGGTGCTATCTTCAACACGGCCGGTTACCGCCCGCTGTTCGAAGACCGCCGACCACGTTATGTCGGTGATATCCTGACCGTGCGTATTACTGAAAACACTACTGCGAACAAAGCTTCCGATAACGAACAGGGTAAAGATGGCTCTGTGGCCGCTTCAGTGACCGGCCTGTTTGGGCACAATGTACCAAAATCTGCTTTCAACGCCGGTTCCAGCCTGTCATTCAAAGACAAGGCCAGTGCCGATGCCAGCAATACTTTCAGCGGTTCTGTGACTGCAACGGTGGTCGATGTATTACCTAACGGCTACCTGGTCATCAGCGGCGAAAAACAGATCGGCTTTGATAAGGCCACCGAATACGTCAGGTTCTCTGGTGTGGTTAACCCTGACACGATTACGATTGGTAACGAAGTGCTTTCCACCAAAGTGGCAGATACCCGTGTCGAGTACCGTTCCAGCAGCAAGATCGATGCTGCCGAAGCGTTCTCCATATTCTCCCGCTTCTTCCTTAGCATGATTCCGTTATAGGAGGATTGGATATGACAAGCTTATTGAATAAATGCACCCGAACTGCAACCCAATTGCTTAACCTGGTCCTCCTATCAGGGCTGGTGTTATCCGCACCTTTAGCACATGCAGAACGTATCAAGGATATCAGCAACATCCAGGGCGTACGTGCCAACCAGCTGATCGGCTACGGCCTGGTCGTTGGCCTGGATGGTACCGGCGACATGACCACACAAACACCATTCACCGTGCAGAGTATCATCAGCATGATGAACCAGATGGGCATCACCTTGCCGCCTGGCACCAACCTGCAATTGAAGAACGTCGCTGCCGTCATGGTCACCAGCTCCCTGCCCGCTTTCGCACAGCCAGGCCAGACCCTGGATGTGACCGTTTCCTCCATGGGTAATGCCAAGAGCCTGCGTGGCGGCACCTTGCTGATGACACCGTTAAAAGGTGCTGACGGCCAGATCTATGCCATGGGCCAGGGGAACCTGGTCGTTGGCGGCGTCGGCGCTTCAGCCAACGGCAGCTCGACCCAGATCAACCACCTGAGCGTAGGCCGTATTTCAGATGGTGCCACGGTTGAACGTGCCCTGCCTAACACACTGCTGAATCAGGACCTGGTCAAACTCGAATTGAAGGAAAGTGATTTCTCCACCGCCAATAATGTGGTGGAAGCCATCAACAAGAAGTTCGGGCCTATGACTGCACAGGCTGAAAGCGGCCGCGTGATCCAGGTGCGCCCACCGGAAACCATGAGCCGTGTCTCTTTCCTGGCTAACCTGGAAACCATCAACGTGTCACTGGCCGCAACACCGGCCAAGATCATCATGAATGCACGTACCGGTTCAGTGGTGATGAACAAGGCAGTCACGCTGGACAGCTGCGCCGTATCTCACGGCAACCTGTCTGTGGTCGTCAATACTTCACCTGTGATCAGTCAGCCTGGCCCATTCTCCAATGGCCAGACCGTATCGACAGCGATTTCCGAAATCAATATCAACAAGGAACCTGGCAAAGTACTCAAGCTGAACAATGGGGCCAACCTGGCTGACGTGGTCAAAGCGCTGAACGCGATTGGCACGACGCCGCAAGACCTGCTGGCTATCCTGCAGGCGATGAAAGCCGCCGGCGCACTGAACGCCGAACTTGAGGTCATCTAAGCGAGATCGCCATGCAACCACGTGTCGATTCTAACAGTCTGGCAATAGATGGCAGCGCACTCAACAGCCTGAAAAACGCCAAGGCTGACTCGCCGGAAGCCATACGTGCCGTTGCGCGCCAGTTTGAAGGCGTGCTGATGAACATGATGCTGAAAAGCATGCGCGATACCGTGCCTCAAGACGGGATCACCGATAACGAACAGAGTAAGATGTTCATGGGCATGCTGGACCAGCAGCTCACCTCAAAACTGAGCGAAAAAGGCATGGGCCTGACAGAAGTCCTGGTCCGGCAGTTAAGCAAGTTCAACCCCAAACCGGCAGATGAGGCCGACAAAACGAAGACTTCGTTGCAAGAAAGCAAGAACAACCTGGTGAATGGTCTCTCTTCTAGTAATCCTTCATCTGGTAAAGCGGTATTGATGCAGGCTGCACAAAAGATCCGCGAAGCCTACCAGCAATGGGATGCGACCTCGCCCGAGTCTGCGAGTCCGAATGAAGATACAGCCTGGGCACGCGGCATTCCTGAATTGCCTCCGCTGATGGAAGAAGCGAAGGAAAACGTAAAGAATTTCACCTTACCTCAGGCTGCCCCTCTGGCACGCGCAATGAGCGAAGTCGCCGGTAAAACCCAGCAATTCATACAGCGCATGCTGCCACACGCACAAGCCGCCAGCAATGATTCCGGCATTCCTGCCAAATTCATGATAGGCCAGGCCGCACTGGAAAGTGGCTGGGGTAAACATGAGATCAAGACCAGCAATGGTGTCAGCAGTCATAACCTGTTCGGCATCAAAGCCGATGCCAGCTGGAAAGGCAAAGTCGCCAGCAGCGTCACCACCGAATATATCAATGGCGTCAAGGAAACCCGCGTCGAGAAATTCCGTGCTTACGACAGTTATAGCGATGCCTTCAAGGATTACGCCAAACTGATTTCACAGAATCCGCGCTATGAAAAAGCCATGAATAACACCCATGACGCCAGCGCTTACGCCCATGAACTACAACGTGCAGGCTATGCGACTGACCCGCAATACGGAAAAAAACTGACCCAGGTGATCAAAAATCTGCAAAGTTAACATTAAGGAAACTAGAGAAACCGGACTAGCGAGATCAAGTGCAGGACGCACTGAGCGCAGACAATTATTGCCTGTTTGCTAAAGAATCTGAAAATAATGCCGATAGGCTAATTAACTGTAACTTTACATTCGTGTTCAACACTCTGCAGGGTGAAGGCACATAAGGACTCCCACACTATGTCCAACATATTAAATATCGGCAAAAGTGCATTAAACGCAGCCCAGATCGGCATCGCCACCACTGGCCATAACATCGCTAACGCCTCTACCCCGGGCTATACCCGGCAGGTGATCGTGCAGGCTGCATCGCAGGCGCAGAACTTCGGTTATGGCTTTGTCGGCCAGGGTACGGATATCACCGGCATCAACCGCGTCTATAACGAGACGCTGGCCAAACAGTTACTGACGACCACATCCACCAGCGGTGCAAGCTCTGCCTATTACAACAGCATCAACGAAATCAACGGCCTGCTCTCGGACGCCAACGCCGGCCTGAGCCCGGTCATGACCAAGTTTTTCAGCGCTGTCAGTGCGGCTGCAGCCAACCCGACCGATGTAGCGACCAGGCAGACAGTGATCTCTTCGGCGAACTCGCTGCTAAACCGTTTTTCAGCGATGAACACACGCCTGGATGATATACGCCAGAGCCTGAATACCCAGATATCGGCCAGCGTGACCAGCATCAACAGTTACGCAACCCAGATCTCGCAACTGAACCAGGTCATTGAAAAGGCAACAAGTACCACCGGTAACCCGCCGAATGACCTGCTGGACCAGCGCGACCTGCTGCTGTCCAAGCTCAGCGAACAGGTAAAGACAAACGTCGTCAAGCAGGCCAATGGCAACTATGATGTATTCATAGGCAATGGCATGCCGTTAGTGGTCGGCGATGACACTTACCAGCTGTATACGCAGGCCAGTCCTACTGCGCCTGATCGCCTGGAAATTGCTTATGGTGACAGAAGTGCGCCGAAAATCATCGATGGCTCGTCGCTGGGCGGCGGCTCCCTGGGGGGGATACTGACATTCAGGAATGAAACCCTGGATTCCGTACAGAACCAGATCGGGCAACTGGCGATCACACTCGCCACCCAATTCAATGAAATGCAGCAACAGGGCTATGACCTGAATGGGAATGCCGGGGTCGCTTTATTCAATGTACCGCAACCGGTAGCTACCAGCAGCACCAGTAATATAGATAAAACCAAGCAGGCGACTGCCACTTTCGTGCCTGGGCAATCGCAGCAGGTCACCAGCAGTGACTACACGCTGAAATATACCGGTGGCCAGTACAACATTATCCGTAACAGCGACAAAACCGTGACCAGCACCGCCACCCTGCCGATTACCGTGGATGGCATTGAATTCAATGTCAACACGGCGACGCCGGTTGAAGGTGACGAATACATGATACGCCCCACCCAGGGTGCGGCGAGCAAGATCACGCTGGCTTTTGAAGATGTTGAAAAACTGGCTCTGGCCGAGCGTGTAGACGCCAACGGCAATGTGATCGCTTTCAAAGGCGCCGGTGACAACGGCAATGGCCTGCGTTTAGGCAAGCTGGCGGATTCAGCCAGTGTACGTATGCCGGGCAGCACCGGTAACCGTTCATATGCACAGGCGTTCGCACTGATGGTGAGCGCGGTAGGTACCAAAACCAACGAGATGATGGTGACCAGCAAGGCAGATGCGACTGCCCTTGAAAATGCCACCACGGCGATGCAATCGGAATCCGGTGTCAATATCGATGAAGAAGCCGCCAATTTATTGCGTTACCAGCAAGCTTATCAGGCAGCCGGCAAAATGATGCAGATCGCCAGCCAGTTGTTCGATGTGCTGCTGCAACTGGGTCAGTAATCAGCAAGGATGATGAATCATGAGAATTAGCACTAACAGCATCTACCAGAGCGGCACCAACCGCCTGATGGACTTGCAGAATGACCTCAGCAAACTGAATGAACAGATTTCTTCCGGTAAACGCGTGCGCACACCGGCAGATGATCCTGTCGCGTCTGCCCGTATCCTCGAACTGACCAATGCGCAGAACATGAATAGCATTTATGCCAGCACGCGCAATGTGGCGAAAACATCGCTGGAAAGCTATGAAACCAATATGACCAGCATCACCAATGTGATTCTGGACGTACAATCCTCGCTGGTCGCGGCAGGTAACGGATCGTATAACGACCAGCAGCGCGCCAATATCGCCAGCGAACTGCAAGGCCGTCTTGATAGCCTGGTCGGCCTGGTGAACACCAAGGATGCGCAAGGGAATTACATGTACTCCGGCCACCAGACCGGTACCGTCCCTTATGTGCTGAACACGGTGACGGGGGATATCGATTTTCAGGGAGATACTGAGAAACGTTCCCTGCAGGTAGATGTACAACGCCAGATGGCAGTGACCTACAGCGGTAATGAGTTATTCCAGGCCAACGGTAATGACTTATTCGAGACGTTGCAGGATATGATCTCCCTGTTGAAAACACCGATCACAGACGCGACCACACAGACCAACTACAGCAACGGCCTGGCAGACACCATGACTAAAGTACAAGGTGTGCTGGACCAGGTGCTGAATGTACGCGCCGACCTGGGCAGCAAGCTGAATGAACTGGATACGCTGGATGTGACAGGCAGTGACATGGACCTGCAATACACGGCCTCTATCTCCAAATTGCAGGACCTGGACTACACCGAAGCCTTGTCTGACCTGGCCAAGAGAAGCACGATACTGGAAGCCGCACAGAAGTCTTACGTGCAGACATCACAGCTGTCTTTGTTCCAGTTCATCTAGTTCGCACTGGATTTTCCTGGCTAAATGCCAGGCAAAAAAAAGACCCATCCCGGGTCTTTTTTGTTGTGTGTTTGCTTCGCTACTTTACCGTATCACCTGCAGCATCAACTGCTGCGCCTCTATCAGCCAGCGGTTAACCGGGGTGATCAATGCCGGCAGGCTGAGCAACATCATCACCATGCCTACTGAGATGGTGATCGGGAAACCGATACCAAAGATATTGAACTGCGGAGCCGCTTTGGTCAGGATACCCAGCGCCATGTTGGTGATGAGCAAACTGGCGACCACCGGTAAAGACAGCAACAAGCCCTGTGAAAAAATATGCCCGCCCAGTTCGGCGATCGCCTGTCCGTTCAGCTGCCAGTGGTCAAGCAGGATAGGCATGGTCTCAAAACTCTGCAACATCACTGCCACCACGATGAGATGCCCGTCCAGGCTCATGAATATCAGTAAGGTCAGCATGGTCAGGAACTGGGCGACGGCAATCGTCTGGCCTTGCGCTTGCGGGTCGTAAAAACTGGCAAACCCCAGGCCCATGCTCATCCCCATCATAAAACCCGCCATTTCCACAGCGGTGAACATGATACGCATGACAAAACCCATACTGATGCCGATCACCATCTGGGCCAGCAGGGAAAGCATGCCCTGCCATGACATCACTTCAATGGCAGGCACCTGGATGGAAGGCAATATCGCCAGCGTGATGACAAACCCTATACCCAGCTTGATACGGTTGGGAATAGAAGGATGACTGAATAAAGGCACGACAGCGATACAGGCCAGTATCCGCGTCAATGGCCACAGCAGTTGCACTATCCATTGTTGCAGATCAGAAGCATGGATGGTCAGCATATGCGTGTGCTATGAGGAATGGTAATGAACTGGCGCAGTCAGCTTAATTGACCATTTGCGGGATCATGGTGAAGACGCGATGCATGTAATCGACCAGCGTCATCAGCATCCAGTGGCCAGCCAGTAACAGCATGGCCATCACGCCTACCAGTTTGGGAATAAAGGACAGGGTTTGTTCGTTGATCTGCGTCGCCGCCTGAAAAATACTGACGACCAGGCCGATCGCCAGCGCGGTACCCAAGATAGGCGCAGCGACCAATAAGGTGGTCTGCATGGCTTCACTGCCTATGGTTAATACTTGTTCCGGACTCATGGTTACTCCTTGGTTAATGCGATGTTGTGGATCATTACATGACAAAGCTTTGGGCCAGCGACCCGAGGATCAGCTGCCAGCCATCCACCAGCACAAACAGCATCAGCTTGAACGGTAGCGAGACAATCGCCGGCGACACCATCATCATACCCATCGCCATCAGGATACTGGCGACCACCATGTCAATGATCAGGAACGGGATGTATATGGCAAAGCCGATCTGGAAAGCGGTTTTCAATTCGCTGGTCATGAATGCAGGCACCAGGATACGCAATGGCACCTCTTCAGGTGTATTGATAGCCTGGCTGTGCGCCATATTGGCAAACATGGCAAGATCGCTTTCGCGGGTTTGCTTGAGCATAAAGCCTTTCAACGGCAACACACCGCGGTCCAGCGCTTCCTGCATGGTGATCTTGCTCTCGGACAGTGGCTGGTAGGCATCGGTATAAATCCTGTCGAATACCGGGCCCATGACGAAAAAGGTAATGAACAGGGCCAGGCCGATCAATACCTGGTTAGACGGTGCCGACTGCGTGCCCAATGCCTGGCGCAATAAAGACAGTACGATCACGATCCGCGTGAACCCCGTCATCATCAGGATCGCCGCCGGGATAAAGGTCAGCGACGTCAGCAGGATCAGGGTTTGCAGGCTGAGCGTGTAATCCTGGCCGCCGCCGGCTGCCGGGGTGACTGTTCCGATAGGTAACCCTTCGGCCGCCCACGAGAATGCCGGCCACAGCCAGATCAGGCCTGCCAGCAGAGGAAACAAAAGATATTTTAAAACAGAGATTAAGCGTGTAGTCATCGCACCCGGAACCTAGTCATGCCCGCATGGGCAAGATTCAAAAGATGCTGCTAGTGTACGCTGCTCAGGAAAAAATCAAAGGCCGGAAATAAACGACTCAAGGCTTGTTTTTGAAGGATTTGACTGTATGTTGCATGGCCTGTTGCAGGCGCACGGCAAAAGAAGCCTGCGGATCGACCCCATTATTCAGCGGTGCATTGCTGGATACAGGTGCCGTTATTTCCGGCTCAACTTCCCCTAACGCGGTCATTTGACCCGGGCTGACGCCAACCACCAGCCAGCGTCCGGACACTTCCAAAACGACTACGCGTTCCCTGGGTCCCAGCTGTACGCCGCCGACCTGCTTGATCACGCCAGTTTGGGATAAGCCCTGCCCTGGCAGCACCCGTCTTAATACCCAGGCAATGCCGGCGATCACCAGCAATACAACAACAGTGCCGAACACCATGCGGCCCAGGCTGTCACTGGCGGAAGGTGCGGCCGTCTTGTTAACGGTTTCAGCAGAGAATGCAATGGCAGGCCAACACAGGCTGCATGCATAGGCTGGCAATAACTTCACGAACTTCATAGGTTTCCAGCTTAACGGTTCAGTTTACGGATACGCTCTGCAGGCGTGATGATATCGGTCAGGCGGATACCGAACTTGTCATTCACCACCACCACTTCACCCTGGGCGATCAGGCAGCCGTTCACCAGTACATCCATAGGCTCACCGGCCATGCCATCCAGTTCAACCACCGAACCTTGTGCCAGTTGCAGCAGGTTCTTGATCGAGATCTTGGTACGGCCAAGTTCTACCGTGAGTTGTACCGGGATATCCAGGATGAAATCGATATCATTCTGTGTGCCTTCCATTTTATTGGTAGCACTGAATTCGTTGAACACCGCGGTCTTGCTGGTTTGCTCCTGCAAAGCCGAAGATTCGGCTTGTGTCTGCTCAGCCAGCGCTGCACCCCAGTCATCTTCGGCAATGGTTTGCACATCACCGGTATCGGACATACCCATTGCAGCGACTGCCGCATCCAAATCATCATCTATACTGTTGCCAGTGGCGGGATCCATAGCCATTACGACTCTCCTTGCAATTGCTCCTGACTTCCGTCAGCACGTATTAATTTCTCAACTTTGAGGGCATATTGCCCGTTAAACACCCCGTAACGGCACTCCATCACCGGGATATTGTCAATCTGGCCTTCAATGGTGTCGCTGATACTGATAGGGATCACATCCCCAGCTTTCAATTCCAGCAGATCAGCCACTGTCATCCTGCGGTTAGCGAGGTTGGCAACTATCTCCACCTCGGCAGCCTGGATCTGCTGTGTCATTAGCTTGACCCAGCGCTTGTCACCTCCCAGGTTCTCGCCCTGCAACGGTGAAGTCAGCAGGTCCTTGATCGGCTCGACCATGGCATACGGCACGCAGAAATGCATTTCTCCGCTGTTGGGGCCCAGCTCGATATTGAAGGTGATGGCCACCACCACTTCGTTCGGGGTCGCAATATTGGCGAATTGTGTATTCATTTCCGAACGCAGGTATTCGAACTCGACCGGATAGACCGGTGACCAGGCTTTGGCGTATGAATCGAACATCAAGGTCAGGATACGCTGGATGATGCGTTGTTCTGTCTGCGTGAAATCACGACCTTCCACCCGGGTATGAAAGCGGCCATCGCCACCAAACATATTGTCCACCACCAGGAATACCAGCGTCGGGTCCAGCACCATCACGCCGGTACCACGCAACGGGTTCATGTGGATCAGGTTTAAATTGGTCGGCACCACCAGGTTACGGATAAAGTCAGTGTACTTGATGATACGCACCGGGCCGACCGAGACTTCTACGGTACGGCGCAAAAAGTTGAACAGCTCAACGCGTAACAGGCGGGCAAAACGCTCGTTGATGATTTCCAGCGTCGCCATCCGGCCACGCACGATACGTTCCTGCGTCGCCAGGTTGTAATTACGAACACTGGACTCGTCCTTATCCGACGCATCGCTATCGTCATCGCCCTCAACACCTTTGAGGAGCGCATCGATCTCATCCTGTGATAGAAACTTGTCAGCTGACATGGTTACTCGCTATAAACAACTGGTCTTTGATTATCTTTAAACTGGCATTAACTTGAAACAGGGCCTACTGGATCACGAAAGAGGTGAATAACACTTGCGTGACTTTTACCGGCTTGCCGTTTGCGGTCAGCGGCTTCTTCAGCTCGGCCAGCAACTCTTCGCTTAATTGGTTTTTTCCTTCCGGCGTGGAGATATCGCTGGCTTTTTTGCTGGTCAGCAGCAACAACACACGGTTACGCAACACCGGCATCTGTGTCTTGAATTTCTCGGCCAGCTCGGCACCTTTCACCTCAACTGTCAGGTCCAGCTGCAAAAACTTCTCATCAGGGTCTGGCAACAGGTTGACGGTAAAGGTTTCAAACTGCACATAGGTCAAGGCCGTTTTAGGGTCAGCATGGCCTTCAGCCTCGGCTTCTTCCTCATGACCACCCTCTTCCGCTTCAGCCGCTTCTTCGCCTTCCTTGGCCGGTTTGGCTTTAGCATGTGCATCTTCCTTTTTCTGCATCAGGAAGAACGCCGCACCACCGCCGACTACAGCCAGCGCCAGCACGATCGCCAGGATCACAATGAGTTTTTTCTTGGATTTGGGTGCTGCTACTGCAGCTTCCGCTTTAGCGGGTTCTTGAGCCATTGCACAAAACCTTTCATTTAAGCTTCAAATAGTCTGGTCTAACATCACTTGCGACCAAAAAGCATCGATATGGTGACATTATGCCCATGGCAAGGGCTTGGAGATTGCTGGAAAAAAGGGTGAATTCGGTGCTTAATCAGACTTTATGCAGCACCAGCTCTACCGCTGGCGCTACACTTAGTTTATACATCAGGGGTTGAACATCAGGCGAAGGTGTCTACCAGACCACGTGCCACCCTGGTTTTCACCGCTGTAGTGGCCGCTGCCGCAGATTCAGTTTCAGCAGAAGCGACTGCCGGCTTGCCACTGCCTTTGGCTGACTGTTCAAAATGCTGTTCTGCCTGCTGGCCGTTACCGACGAATGTCTGGCCCAATTCCAGGCCTTGCGACTCCATACGGTCACGCAGATCCTGCAAACCGTCTTCCAGTGCCTGGCGCACCAGCGGGTTATCGGTGATGAAACTGGTGTTCACCGACTGGTTATCCACTTTCAGCACCACCTGGATAGGGCCCAGATCCGGCGGGGACAAGGTCAGGCTGGCGACATCATCGCCACTGCCCACCATGTTCAGCACATGCTGGTTCATCGCGCTTTGCCAGCGCTCGTTGCCGAATGGTGTCGCCACCTGTGACATCAGCACACTGGCGTTTTGTGAAATACCGGCGTTATTCAGCCAGGGGCTGTTCGGCAATGCCTGCGCAGCCGGCATAGTGACCGTGTTGGTGTTTTCAACCGCAGCATCAGTATTCAGGGCCTGTGCCACCGCTTTGTCGATGATGGCAGTGTCATGGGCTGCATCAGCTGCAGACTTCGCGATATCCAGTGTTTCAGAGAAATTGGCCGGTTTATCCGTGACAGCGGTCTGGCTATCTGCGATTACCGGGGTCCTGGCATCCACAGTAGCTGGCACCTGCACTGTCGCCGGTTGCGCATCCACAGGAATATTGACTGCTAATGTGTTATCTGCCAATGCTTCTTTTGCAATGGCGGTTGCTTCAGGGTCAACTACGAACTCACTTTTAGGCAAAGGAATCCCTGCACCAGGGGTGAGACCTGCCTGGTCATCCACATTCTGGTCTGATGAATGGCGCATGGCGATCATGGCAGCCATGGATTGCATCCATGGGCTGATACCGGCAGTGGTCGGGTCAGTGGCCTGCAGATCGGTGATCAGGCGTTTTTTGCGTTCCAGGGCAGTTTCATCGACCCCGGTTGCATCTTCCGCAGTCGCAGCCTGGTCTTTCACCTCTTTGCTCTGGTCAGTCTTGCTGTCATCCGCGTTTTTATCCTTGGCGGTGGCAGTGTTCGTTTTAGGCTGTTCTTTAGGTGCAGGTTCGTTCTTGACGGTATTGGCCTGCGCGGATTGTGCCTGCGGATTGTCTTTGACAGCTTGCTTATTCTTGGCATCTGCCGGTGGCACGATGGTATTGGCAGGCTTGTTGGCCTGCTGTAACTGTTTGCGTAAAGCCTGTGCGAACTCATCAGACTGGTTAGCCTGGAAATCCTGAGTGGATACAGTAGTGCTTGCGTTCTTCACGGCATCAGCATTACCCATGTTCAGTAATCCTGCGGAATTCAAAAATGTCATGTAATCCTCCTGATGCTTAATATACTAGTGATGTCGCACTGCTGGACGCTTTATAAGTTAGTCCGTTTCGCACGGCTGGCAAACTCGTCCATCATCTTCTGGTCCCGTTTGCGCTCGGCTTTCTCTTGTAAAGACTGCGCACGCGATATCAGCACTTCATATGACTTTTGTTTACGCTGCTTTTCCTGCAGCACCTGTTGCCGCTGCAAAACAACTGCCTGCAATTGTTCTATTTGAGCATTCTGACTGTTGACCGCCGTTTCCAATTGCGAGAAAAAGCCCTGAAAATTGCGGTACAAATCGACTTTGAGCCCTTTTTGCGATACCTGCTGCCACTGCTGCTCGTATTCCTGCTGGTATTGCCCGAGCAGGTTCTTCTGCTGCTGGCCGTGTTCCAGCTGTTTCATCGCGTGGGCCAGTGCCTGCATGGCAGCTTCCACTTCATCGCCTGCCAGCTGGCTTAATAAGGTCAATGTTTGCGTTGACTGTTTAGCCATGACTTGTCACCCGGCTTAGGCGCCTATCACTTGCGCCAGATTTTCCAGGCTGAACTGCATGTCTGCACACTCATGGATATCCTGCTGCAGGAACTGGTTGATCTGGTCACGCTTCTTGATGGCGATATCCAGCATGGGATCAGAGCCCGGCTGGTAGGCGCCGACAGCGATCAGATCCTGGTTACGCAAATAACGGGAATATAGCTGCTTGAGCAAACGCGCCGCCTGCTGGTGTTCCTTGCTGGTGATGTTGTGCATGGCACGGCTGATCGATTGCTCGATATCAATGGCCGGATAATGCCCACTCTCAGCCAGCGTGCGGTTGAGTACGATGTGCCCGTCCAGGATGGCGCGGGCAGAGTCTGCGATCGGGTCCTGCTGGTCGTCACCCTCGGTCAGTACGGTATAGAACGCAGTGATAGAGCCTTCGCCGCGTGCGCCGTTACCGGTGCGTTCGACCAGCGCCGGCAGTTTGGCAAACACGGAAGGCGGATAGCCTTTGGTGGCCGGTGGCTCGCCGATCGCCAGGGCGATCTCGCGTTGTGCCATGGCATATCGTGTCAGTGAATCCATGATCAGCAGTACGTTCTTGCCCTGCTGGCGGAAACGCTCGGCAATGGTGGTCGCATAGCTGGCGCCTTGTAGCCTCATCAGGGCGGATACATCGGCGGGAGCGGCAACCACGACAGAACGTGCCAGGCCTTCAGGGCCGAGGATCTGTTCAATGAATTCCTGTACTTCCCGACCCCGCTCACCGATCAGTCCCACCACGATCACATCGGCAGTGGTATAGCGTGCCATCATGCCCAGCAGTACGCTCTTACCTACGCCGGAACCGGCGAACAGGCCCAGGCGTTGCCCACGGCCCACGGTCAGCATGGCATTGATGGCGCGCACGCCTACATCCATGGTTTCTTCAATCGGGGCACGCATCAGCGGATTGATCACACGACCATTCAACGGCGCGGTGACATCATTGGGGATAGGTCCCAGGCCATCCAGCGGAATACCGGCGGCATCCACTACCCTGCCCAGCAAGCCATCGCCTACCGGAAAATGGCGCGCCCTGTCCTGGGCACGGCGGCGTGGCGGGCGGCCGAATTGCGGTTTAGGCAATGTTTCCATGACTTCCATACTGAACACCTTGGCACCTGGGGTGACACCATCCACCGCAGTTTGTGGCATCAGCAGCAGGTTCTCGCCATCAAAGCCCACCACTTCGGCTTCCACACGTCCACCATCCTGCAAAGGGATAAAACAGGCACCACCGATAGGCATCTTGATGCCAGTCGCCACCATCACCAGGCCGGTCACTTTGACGATACGGCCGGCGACTTCCAGCGGTTCCACCAGGTTGATGATCTCGCGGCAGTCCTTCAGGTAACTTTGCCAGCGCTGCGCGTGGACATTGTCCTGCATGGCTTTGGGAGCAGGGTTAGCCGCACTTGTGTCAGCAGCCCCTGAAATTTCGGGTACTGCCGTTTGTGGTTCTGCTTGCTGTGATTCCGGTCGTTGATATTGCCCGGAAGGGATATTGGCATCAATGTCAGCGTCGTTTGCGTTATTCATACATCTATTTTGAATCGAAAGACACTGTTTCAATCCGTCAATGAAGCAGGTTTATTCCAGTCATCATAACGTGACAAGCCTTGCACCAGGCGTTTCCAGCGCATTTCATTGGTCGCATCGATCTGGTTCTCGGCGGTTTCCACCAGACAGCCGCCGCGTTCGATCTGGCTGTCTTCCACCAGCTGCCAGCCTTGTTCTTTCATCTGCTCGCCTATGCTGGCACGCAGTATCCTGGCATCTTCATGATGCACAATCACGCGCGCCGGCTGTTTCACCTGTGGCAGGTATTGCATGGCATCCATCACCACCGGCAAGATAGCCTGCGGATCAGCCTGCAGCTTGCTCTTCAGCATGGCTTTTGACAGTTCCAGTGCCAGCGTCAATACCGATTCGGCAATCGTCACATCCTGCATGGAGAGCGCCTGCTGGAAATTGCCTGACAGCTGCAGCAATTGCGTACGTTCTGTTTCAATCTCGGTCTGTGCCATGGCCAGTCCATCGGCATACCCCTTTTTCAGGCCTTCCTCATAGGCTTCCTGCCTGACTTGCTTGAGGATATGGCTGACAGTACGGGCATTTTCTTCTGCCTGCACACGCTCGCGCCTGACACGCTCGCTGGAAGCGACATCGTCAAAGCTGGCCATCTCCCAGCGTTGATAGGCGGTCATTTGTTCTTTGGGTGTTGCAGAAGCTACCATGTCAGTGTTTCCTTAAAATGCTTTATACGTATTGCTCGCTGTCACCTTTGCCAGCCAGCATGATCTGGCCTTCATCGGACAAGCGTCTAACCGTTTGCAGAATGACTTTTTGCTGTGCCTCGACTTCAGACAGCTTGACCGGGCCACGGCTTTCCAGGTCTTCGCGCATCATATCGGCAGCCCGTGAAGACATATTGCGGAAGAATTTTTCGCGCATTTCTTCGGAAGTGCCTTTCAGCGCCACAATCAGCACATCGGATTGCACTTCGCGTAACAATACCTGTATGCCCCTGTCATCAATATCGATGATGTTGTCGAATACAAACATCTGGTCCATGATCTGTTGTGCCATGCCATCGTCATAACTTTTCAGGCCATCCATCAATTTTGCTTCATTCTCGCCACTGAGGAAGTTCATGATCTCAGCGGCAGTCTTCACGCCACCTATGGTCTGGCGCTTGATATTATCGTTACCTGCCAGCATTTTAAGCATGCCTTCGTTCAGTTCTCGCAAGGCGGTGGGCTTGACGCTATCCAGCGTGGCAATACGCAAAATCACATCCTGGCGTAAACGCTCGGTGAAATGGCCGAGGATTTCGGCAGATTGTTCTGCTTCCAGATGCGACAGAATCGTGGCGATGATCTGCGGATGTTCATTCTTGATAAAGTCAGCCACGCTGAATGCATCCATCCACTTCAGGCTTTCGATACCGGCGGCATCCTGCGATTGCGGCATACGGTTCAATAAATTGGACGCTTTATCATCACCAAAGGCTTTTACCAGCACCGAGCGGATATAACTGTCGGAATCCAGTCCGAAGTTGCTGCTACCGGCGAAGTCCAGCATGAACTTCTCCAGCACGGCTTCCACTTCTTCTTTAGGCACGGGCTTCATCGAAGCCATGACGATGCCCAGCCGTTGTACTTCTTTGGGCGACAGGTGCTTCATGACTTCGGCGGCTTCATCCTCGCCTAAAGCCAGCATCAAAATTGCGCTTTTTGTTAATCCATCAGCAGCCATGTGCTATTTCTCCGCAGACGTCCAGTTAGAAACCACATTGGCGACCATGCGCGGATTTTCTTTCGCGACCTGTTTAGCTGCTTCCAGCGTTGCATTCAGCGCACTGGTACTGGCCCCTGGCAATGCTGGGGATTCGCCACTCAATGTCACAAGGGCATCCTCTTCAGCAGACCCTTCAGCGCCGGGTAACGCAGTTGCACCCTGCACCAGTTCCAGTTGTTGCTTGTCAGCTCCGGTCAGCTTGTTGGCGAGAGGCTTGAGCAATTTCTTGTAGATCATCATCAATACGATGACGCCAGCCAGGAAACGCAAGGCATCCTTGCCATATTCGATCGCCATCGGGTCTTTCCATAAGGGTGGCTCGGCCAGTTTTTCCTGTGCTTCGCTGATAAATGGCGTGTTCACCACAGAGATAGTGTCACCACGCTCACGGTTGAAACCCATCGCCTGCATGGCCAGGTCACTCACCTGCTGTTTCTCGGCATTGTTCAGCGCACGGTATGTCGTCTTGCCTGTGCTGTCTACGACGGGGATATGGTTAACCACCACCGCTACGTGCAAGCGCTTGATACCACCTTTGGCCTGCTGGACATAGCTGATGGTCTTATCCAGTTCATAATTGGTCGTCGTGTCTTTCTGGGTATTCTGTGGCGGTGCAGGTGCAGCTGCGGCAGGCGCGTTCTCGTCACCGTTCTGGGCGCCAGGCGCATTGATAGGCGCAGTGGATTCACCCGGTGGCTGGTTAGATACCGCACCAGGCACAGCACCATTGCTGCCACCGCTATTTTGCGACTCATGATTCTGCGCGCTACGCACCGCCATGTCTTCCGGCTTGCTGTTTGGTTTGTAGCTTTCGTTGGCCTGCTCTGTATTGGAGAAGTCGATTTCGGCACTGGCCTCAGCGTGCACGTTCTTGGCACCCACGATAGGGGTGATGATGGATTCCACACGGCGGGCGATATTGCCCTGCATGTTTTCCACATAGGCCATCTGCTCAGGGTCGAGGCCGTTTTGTTTGGCTTTATTGGCATTATCGGACAACAGGTTACCGTTCTGGTCTACCACGGTCACGTGATCGGCAGACAGGTTGGGAACACTGCTGGCAACCAGGTGCACCACAGCAGCGACTTGCTGGCCGTCCAGGCGGCGGCCATTGTGCAGGTTCAGTAATACTGAAGCGGTCGGGTATTGTTGCTCGCGTACGAACACGCTGGGTTTCGGGATAGCCAGATGGATACGGGCAGCCTGTACTGCGGAAATAGACTGGATGCTACGCTCCAGCTCGCCTTCCAGGCCACGCTGGAAATTCACCTGTTCAACAAACTGGGAAACGCCGAATTTCTGGTTCTCCAGTAATTCGAAACCGATGTTGCCGCCCTTAGGAAGGCCTTGTGCCGCCAGCTTCAGGCGCACCTGGTGTACCTGGTCAGCAGGGATCATGATCGCACTGCCACCTTCGGAGAACTTGTAAGGGATATTCAGCTTGTCGAGTTCGGCAACGATGGCGCCACCGTCTTTATCGGCGAAATTGGAAAACAGCACGCGGTAATCCGGTTTCTGGCTCCATAGCCAAAACACCACCATTACCGCAACAACAGCGGCAATTCCAGCGACCAGCAACAATTTCTGGCCCAGCTTGCCGAATATATCCGGTGTCGCAGTACTGGACTCTAGTGTTGAAGCAAGCGTGGCATCAGCAGCAGCCATTTAAATCTCCATGTTGATCACCTGAACCAGACATTTCGTACTGCATCAGGCATGTCGTTCTAAACCGAACACCAATACATTGGTATTCATACATGGGACACATTATGCGCCTGACCTGCAAATTCAAATCCGCAAATAAGACGGCTTAATATCGCCTATTTTTAAGAGCAACTCAAAGACCGCAATGTTAAAGTAACACCATCGATACAAGTGGGTTATGCAACCCGATATGAAAGGAGACCACCATGAACGCAGGCGGTATTGATGCTCAACGCATCTCGTCCATGCTGGCGCAACTGCGAGCAGCAGCACAAAAACCTGAAGGTCTGGGTGCCAGTGCGACCCAGGCCCTGAATCCTGTCCAGAAAACCAATGCAGCCAGCCCTACCAGCCAGGTCAGTTTCAGTGATGCATTGAAATCTTCGCTGGACCAGGTCAACAACATGCAACTGCAGTCCGAAAAACTGGGCAAGGACTTTGCCATGGGAAACGATAACGTCAGCTTGTCTGATGTCATGATTTCCGGCCAAAAAGCCAATATCGCGTTCCAAGCCACGGTTCAGGTACGTAACAAACTGGTCAGCGCCTACCAGGATATGATGAATATGCAGGTGTAAGAGTATTCAGTCTTACCCGGTAATTCCACTCGCCCCTCTATCCAGAAAGCCGCTTTGACTCGAGCGGCTTTTTACTTACAGCACCCAGATCTGCAACTCAAGCGGCTTATTTTTGGATTTCATGCTGGCTTATCTCTCAAACCAGCAGTGCTTCTCAACGTATCAAACGGATGGCGCTTCCCGTTCAACGCCCTGTTCTAACTGGTACAACCAGGCCAGGATCTCAGCGATCGCCTGGTATAACTGTGGCGGGATATGCGCATCCAGTTCCACCTGCATCAACAAACCCAATAATGCCTGCGATTCATGCACATACACATTGTGCTCTTTGGCAATCGCGATGATGCGCTCCGCCAGCAGGCCGTTGCCTTTGGCCACTACGCGTGGTGCCAGGTCACCCGCTTCATAGGCAAGTGCCACGGCTGACTGGGTAAAGTGTTTATCCTGCAGCATAGTGTTGCCTGTCTGCCTCGTGCACTTCACTGGTGATCTGCAATGAATCCAGCTTGAGCCCGGTGGATTGCAGATTGACTGCCAGTTCGCTGCGTGTGGATTGCATGGCGCTCAGCGCACTTTGCTGTTCCGGTTGTACGCGGATGGAAAAGCGGCCGTTGACCATGGTGATACGTACTGTGACCTCGCCCAGGTTGGGGAGTTTCAGTTTGAGGTTACTTTGTATTGCATTCAATGTAGGGTCGTCAGCCGAATGTGCAGATGACTCGCGTTCGCTGATTTCCCACTGCATGGTCTGCCCTGGCCAGATCTCGCCGTGCCAGGCCAGGCGCTGCTGTTCAAGCACCTGCAGTTGTTGCGCCACCATTTCCGGTGGCATAAAATTGGGTTTGTTTTGCGGTTCCTGCAGTAACTGGTGCCAGGGCCTGCTGCCCAGCGTGGCGTCTTTCAGGTGCGATTCATAAAACAGGCCTGAATTGTCCAGTGCATGTTTCAGATCCTGTGCCAGCACCTGCGGTTTTTGCGGACTATGGCTGACGATGGTTTGTGCATGCAAAGCGGCCGCCTGTTGCTGGAACATGGGCGAACTCAGCCAGCGTTGCAATTGCTGAGCCGGGTTGCTCAGATCTACCTGGCTAGCGGTCTGGCCGGCCATGCTGCCTAGCAGATTAGGCAGGTCTGCCACTTCACTGTGGGCCGTATCTGCCAGCAGGCCTGCTGAAGCTAAGCCGGTTGCGATGGCCTCACCGCTTTTACCTTGTGTTTGCAAACCCCAGCGGACCATAGGATGCGCTGAAGCTTCTTTGCCGGCCTGGGCCTGCACTTGCGATGGTCCCAGATACTGCATCTGCAAGGCTTGCTGCTGCGCCAGATGCGCTGGCAACTGCATCTGCACTACTGCAGGGGACTGGTTAGGCAGTTGCACCTGGACCTTGAAATTGGCCAGTTCCGAGCCACTGGCCTGGGATTCTTTTTGCAGGATCATACCGGTGAACTGCATCCCGGGACGCAAACGGCTCCATAAAGGAGCCTCGGATTGTGTGCCTTCGACCGGCATGATCGAAGATACGGCGCGCAAGCCCTCCAGCTCCTGACTTACGAAGCGATTAGCGAGGACCTGCGGGATCGGGATCATTTATATGGCGTCCGGCGGTATGCGTGCATGCAGCTGCGCGTCAAAAATCATATCGGTGATCCTGTGCATGACCGGGTACAACAGATTACGGATCTCACCGTCATCCGCCAGTATCTTCTGCACCAGGGTTTGCTTGCGGCTATGCTCTTCCGGGCTAAGTGTCAACGATTGCAACCTCAGGTTTTGTTCCAGGGTTTTGATCACTTCGATCTTGAGCATATAAGACTGCTCCAGCTCGGTCACTTTTTCCCAGGCGCTTTGCCTGGCTGCGATCAGCATCTGCTCCATGATCTTGGCAGAGGATTCGTAGGTATCAATCAGTGCTTTTGACATGGTTATACTCCTGCAACAGCCAGACGGTTGAGGTTAGCTGCCGGGAGTGACTGTGCCTTTTGCGAGACCAGTGCGTCGAACGGGGCACCGGCCTGGGCATTTTTGCTGACACCGGATTTTTCCAGTGATTCCCATGCACTTTTCAGTTCCATCAATAACTGCTGTATTTCATTTATCTTTTTCGCATCCAGGTGCAGGCTCGCCTGCATCAGGCTACGGGTCATGTACTGGTATAACTGGTCCAGGTTACCGGCGATCTGGCCGCCGGCACGTTTATTCAGGCTGGAACGCAAACCGTTATCGATAATGGTCACCGCTTTGGTCAGGCTTGCGCCTTTTTTCTCGATGTTGCCTTGCTGGATAGCCTGCTGGGCCTGGATGCATGCAGTGATCGCGCCTTCGTACAGCATCACCGTCAACTTCAAAGGGCTGGCATCCACCACGCCTGTTTCCAGGCCAACTTTTGCGTATGCATTAATACCTGATTGTTTTGTCCCGAACATAAAATTCTCCTGATTCCTAATTCCTGATGCTGTTAGCTTTTATTCAGTGCAGCAATTTGTTGGCTGAGGTAAGAGCTGGTGCTTTGCATGCCGGACAGCAATGCATCCAGTTTCGCGTATTGCGCCCTGTAGCGGGCCTCAATGGCGGGCAATTTGGCAGTGAGATCTGCCGACTTTTTATTCAATGCCTTGATCGAAGTCTGTATGCCATCTGTTTTCACAGTTAATGAGCCTGTAGTATCCAGCCAGCCGCTGATCATGCTGCTTAATTCACCGGCCAGGCCTTTGTTGAATGTCACGGTACCGCGGCTGCCGGTGGCAGAACCGTTGATCTCCACTTTCAGGCCTTGTGCGGCATTGTTTGCAGCACCGATCAGGCTGGCCCCACTGCCATAGGCAGTCACGCCGTTGATCATGCCTGCGGCATCCTGGCTGCTGCTTCCCAGGCTGGTGACATTGATCGCATAAGTGCCGGTCTGGGTTTTGGCTGAGCTGCTGACGTAGGTCACTTGCGGATCAGACGTCGTTGCAGACGGCGCAAACAGTTTGGCCACGTCGGTCAGGTTGGTATTCAACGCTGTCGTCAGTTTCGCGCTATCCAGGGTCAATACGCCATTTTCACCAGACTTGACACCGATATCACTCAGCGTGCGGAAAGTGGTGGCAGTCGTCGAAGGACGAGCCAGCATGGATTTCAGCTTGACCATGATGTCGCGCGTAGTGGAATCGCCCAGCAAAGGGCCATTCGACGTAGAACCACCTTCGACGAACTTGGTCAGGTCACGCAGGCTGGTGTTCAGCTTGTTATAGGCATCGACAAAATTCTGTACAGATGCCTGTATCGTATCTGTATCCGTCGCGATTTCCAGGGTGGTATTGGTGCTGGTGATGGATTTCAGGTTTAAGGTCACCCCCTGGATCACATCATTCAGCGTATTGCTGGACTTGCTGATAGCCAGTCCGTCCACTGTCAGCAACGCGTTCTGTGCACCTACCAGTTGCGTCAGGTTCTTGCCGGTACCGGCAGCGCCCAGCGGGTCATAAGCCAGTGCAGACAAGCCTGTGCCATCGGTACTGTTGCCGTCGGTATCGGTCACATCGATTTTCAGGCTGTTGACCGCCCCGGTGTCTTTGGAAGTGATCACCAGGCGGTTACCGCTGCCGTCATTCACAATCGATGCTGTCACGGATGCATTTTTCGCATTGATCGCATCACGGATACCAGCCAATGTATTATTGGTGCTGTCTATAGTGATATTGATCGCCTGTTTATCCGCATTGGCAGTGAAACTGGCTGGCGTGCCGTTACCGGAATTTGCCGCAGTGTATGTACCAAAAGAGATACTCAGGGTACCTGTACCGATGATGTCTGTGGCATTGGCATAGGCTGAGGTTGCGAGTTTTTGTGACGTCGCCAGCTGGCTGACTGAAATGTTGTAACTACCGTTGGCTGCCGTACCGTCAGCGGTGGCGGCAATGCTGCTGCCGTCAGAAAGTTTGGCCGATTGTGCAGTGAATTTGGCAGCGGTTGCCAGTTTGTCTACCGCAGCCTGGAAAGTGCTTAAACCACTTTTCAAGGTGCCGTAAGCAGTGAGTTTGGTATTGTAAGAACTTACCTGCGTTTTGATCTGTGTCAGAGGTTGCTGCTCAATCGTCATCAACCCGGTTACGATCGAGTCAATTGCCAGGCCTGATGCCCCGGTTGTGGATGTAATTGAAGCCATCTCTTAATCTCCAGACACTTTAAACAAAGTTGCCCTAGACCGTTTGCCTGATCACCAGACCACGCAATTTATCCAGGGTTTTACTAATCGCAAGTACTTCTTCGTTCGGGATTTGGCGTAATACCTTTTGTGTCTCGGTATCCACTACTCTCACCACAATACGATCAGACTCATCATCAATTGAAAATTCAATGGTTTGCAATGCAGGGGCAACATACTCATTCAGTTTGTTGACTGCGCCTGTCAGGGTTGCCTTATCCAACACTTCAGCAGGTTTTTGCTCACCACTTCCATACTTCACCAACTTAAGACTGTTTACAGCAGCCAGTCCGCTTACCGGACGTCCGCCTACTCCATCTATAGATTGACTCATGATAATGCTCCTTCTACTTAACCTAAATCCACAGAGACGGGTCTCTGTGGATGGGATTCAACTAGTTCAGGGAATTAACCTCTTAACAGTGTCATCACTTGGTTAGGCAGTTGGTTCGCTTGAGCCAACATCGCTGTACCAGCTTGTTGCAGGATCTGAGCACGTGTCATCTTCGCTGTTTCTGAAGCAAAGTCGGCATCCATGATACGAGACTTGGCAGCAGACATGTTCTCAGACGAAATTTGCAGGTTGCTGATTACAGATTCAAAACGGTTCTGGTAAGCACCCAATGTCGCACGGTTGGTGTTCACTGTATCCAATGCCGCGTCAATCGCTGTCAGTGCAGCAGAAGCAGCTGAAGCAGAAGACAAGGAACCAGCCATACTTACTGCAGCTACAGAGCTTACGCTGATCGTGTCAGAAGCGTCTGCACCTACCTGGAACTGATAGCCCTGGCCTAATGCAGGCTCACCGTTAAACTTGGTGGCAGTGCTCAAACGTGTCAACTCTTCTTTCAGTTGTGAGTATTCAGCGTTCAGGTTTGCACGGTCACCAGAGCTGTAAGAACCGTTAGCAGCCTGTACAGCCAGTTCACGCATACGTTGCAGAGCGTCGGTACCTTTAGCCAAACCACCTTCAGCAGTTTGCAGGAAAGAAATCGCGTCGTTAGAGTTACGAACCGCTACATCCATACCGCGGATTTGAGCGTCCATACGTGTAGCAATTGCCAAGCCAGCAGCGTCATCTTTAGAACTGTTGATGCGCAGACCTGAGGACAAGCGTTGAATCGATTGATTCATGCTTGATTGTGAAGCACCCAGGTTACGTTGTGCGTTTAAAGATGCAATGTTTGTGTTAATTACAGCAGCCATGTTATGTCTCCTTGAGAGTCGTATATCCAGTTAAGTGTCAAATCGTCGTATTACTATTACTTCAACGCTGATTCGCTATTACTTACTAAATCTTGCTAATTCATCGTTGTTGTTTATGTTATCGACCGCTTCCGAAATTTCTTTAATGTTTCATTCAAAATTTCTTTTTTTACATCTTGACATCGGTCGAGCACTTGTTTCTGTTAACGACGGCTCTTCGGAGTTCTTTAGCCCTTCTTTAAATTTCATGGTTGTAAATTCAATTTGACCTATTCTAAATAAGGCACGCGCAAATTCATTTGCAGAGTTAGGCGTGAATCACCTCTTAATTTCTTTAACTAAATGTCTGCTGTGATCAGGAAAGATGAGCCCTGGTGACAGGTCAGGATTTAAAGGAGCTTTAAGGCGTTTTTCACCCAATCGATTCCATGCGCGTCATTCCATAATTCCTATATATGTTCATTCGCCTTTTGGCTGCTGTGAACAAACGCATATATATAGGAGTGTTGCATGGCATCAGTTTATGTAGGAATGACCGTAGATATTCTGCATCACGGGCATATCAATATCATCGAGCAAGCCAGGAAGTACGGCGATGTGACGATAGGCTTGCTATCCGATGCGGCAGTGGCAGATCACAAACGCCTGCCCTACCTGACTTATGAGCAACGCAAATGCATCGTGGAGAATATCCGTGGCGTGGTGAATGTCGTTCCGCAGGAAGAATGGGATTACGCGCCCAACCTGCTTAAATACAAACCCGACATCATGGTACACGGCGATGACTGGCTGGATGGCCCGTTACTGCCTTACCGCGAGCGTGCCCGTGCTGCGCTGGCTGAATACGGTGGCCACCTGATTGAGATTCCTTATACCCGTGGTATTTCCTCCAACGAAATGCTGGGGCAGATCCAGACCCTGGGAACCACACCGGATATCCGCCGCCGCACGTTGAAAAGATTGCTGGCTGCCAAACCTATTTCACGCTTTATCGAAGCGCATAACCCGATTTCGGCACTGATTGCAGAACACGCCATTGCTCAGCGCAATGGTAAATCCTGCCAGTTCGATGGTTTCTGGTCCAGTTCGCTGACTGATTCCACCGCACGCGGTAAACCGGATATCGAAGCGGTCGAGATCAACAGCCGTTTATCCAACATCAATGACATTTTTGATGTCACGACCAAACCACTAGTGATGGATGCCGATACCGGCGGCAAGCTGGAGCACTTTGAACTGAATGTGCGCAGCATGGAGCGCCTGGGTATCTCCGCCACCATCATTGAAGACAAGATAGGTTTAAAAAAGAATTCGCTGTTCGGCAACGAGGTCGCGCAATTGCAGGATGACATTGAGCCGTTCTGCGACAAGATCGCGGCCGGCCGTGCCGCCCGTGTCAGCGATGACTTCATGGTAATTGCCCGTATCGAAAGCCTGATCCTGGAAAAAGGCATGGAAGACGCTGTCAAGCGCGCGCAAGCCTATGTCAGCGCAGGGGTGGACGGCATCATGATCCACAGCCGTCAGAAATCACCGGATGAAGTATTCGAGTTTGCCAAAATCTTTAAATCCGAATTCCCGACCACGCCACTGGTGTGTGTACCAACCAGCTATTGCACCGTCACCGAAGAAGAACTGGCGGCGCGCGGGTTCAACCTGGTGATCTATGCCAACCATATGATGCGTGCGGCTTACCCGGCCATGCAGCGTACGGCGATAGAGATCCTCAAGAATGGCAGGACCGCAGAAGTCGAATCTGAACTGATGTCGATCAACGACGTATTGTCATTGATCCCCGGTACCAAATAATAAAAGGAATATCATCATGATTGAAGCTGGTGCATTTCTGGAAGCATTACAACTGGCAGGTGTGCAGTTCTTTACCGGCGTGCCTGATTCCCTATTAAAGGAATTATGCGCCTGCTTTTCTGACCGGTTGCCGGAGCAGAAGCATGTGATCGCCGCCAATGAAGGGGGTGCCACCGGTCTGGCCATGGGCCATTACCTGGCGACCGGCAACCCGGCCCTGGTTTACATGCAGAACTCCGGCTTGGGCAATGTGGTGAACCCCATCGCTTCACTGGCGGACCCGCAGATCTATGGCATCCCTATGCTGCTGGTGATTGGCTGGCGCGGTGAAATGCAAGCGGATGGCACACAGATCCACGATGAGCCGCAACACGTCAAGCAAGGGCAGATCACGCTGGCGCAGCTGGAAATGATGGGTATCCCGTTTGAAATCTTCCAGACCGACCTGAGTTGCGCGTTGACGCAGACCCGCAGGTTGCTGGCCCTGGCAAAACGCCGGTCCGGCCCGGTGGCCCTGGTGGTGCGTAAACAAAGCTTTGCGCCTTATAAACCAAAATCAGCCGCCAAGCCAGCCAGTGATCAACCTGCCTTGCCTAGCCGCGAGGATATGCTGACACGCATTGTCAGCCTGCTGGCCGACGATGTCGCCGTAGTGTCTACGACCGGCATGGCCTCACGCGAACTGTTTGAATTCAGGCATGCCAGTGAACGTGGCCATGCCAGGGACTTTTTAACGGTAGGCGGCATGGGACATGCCTCACAGATCGCCTGCGGCATCGCGCTGGCGCAACCCGACCGGCAGGTGGTCTGCCTGGATGGTGATGGCGCCCTGCTGATGCATATGGGCAGCCTGACCCTGAGCGCACAGCAGCGTAACCTGGTCCATATCGTGTTTAATAATGGTGCGCATGACTCAGTCGGCGGCCAGCCTACGGTTGCCGCGCAACTGAATCTTTCGAGCATCGCCAAAGCGGCAGGATACCAGTGGGTGATCCGCGTCAGCGCCAACAGCCAGCTCAGTGAAGCATTGCAATATGCTTTGCGCCTGGGTCAAAGCTGCTTTATCGAAGTGCTGTGCCGCCGTGGCGCACGCGCGGACCTTGGCCGCCCTACCCGCACACCGGCCCAGAACAAACAGGACTTCATGCAGTTCCTGGAAGAGGTGTCTTATGCCTGACCAATCTCCTGTCGCTGAGAAATCAGATAGCCTGCTGGCACATATCACACAGCAAAATAGCGCCAAGGCACTGTTTACCGCAGGTCCCGCCAGTTTGCTGGAAGAGAACCTGCGTGGATTGCGCCCCTGCTTTGGCCGTGGCGATACCGATTATGAGCAAGTTGAACGGGCAGTGCTCGATGCATTGAAACGCATGACAGGCCACGCGCAGATTGCACGCCTGCAAGGCTCTGCCAGCCTGGCGCTGGAGATCGCCTCGCTGAACTTCCTGTTCGGCAAAGTGCTGGTCATTGATAGTGGTTACTACGCACAACGCCTGGTCAGTTTTGCCGAAGCGGCACAACGCCAGGGGTATGTCCGGTCCGTGACCGTGGTGAACTGGCTGGATATGGCAGATATATCTGAACAGTATGACTGGGTGGTGGCTTGTTACACCGAAACCAGCATAGGCCTTAAATTACCTATGAATGAATTACGTGTGCTGGCAAACCGTGCCGATGCACAACTTTTCCTGGATGCTACCGCCTCCATCGGCCTGGAAAAAGACCATGACCAGGCGGATGTGATCGCCTATAGCTCCTGCAAAGGGCTGTTTGGCCTGACCGGTGCCGCATTCATCGCATTCAACCAACTGCCTACCAATACAGTGGATGGGTTTTACCTGAACCTGCATACGCATCTGGAACGCCGCATGACCGGCCCCTACCACGCGATCGCTTCACTGTATGAAGTGCTGCCTAAACACCATGATCTACGCCAGGCCGTATTTATTAACAAGGCGGCTATGCTGCAAAAATTTTCAGGCCATGCCACCCACCCGGATAGTCATCAGCCCGCGCTTTGTACCTGGGTCGATGCCCGCATCGGTTCTCATGATCCGCGTGCGGTACTTTACGCACCACGCGGCATCAGCCGTGGCAGCGTGGTCTGCCACCTGGGTGAAGCGCACCTGGGTTCAGCGGCCCGTGGCGAGATCCTGAATATGCTGGAGGTACTCGCGTGAACGTACCCAAACGCATCATGGTAGATATGTCTGCCACCCTGATACATCACGGTCATGTCCGTTTGCTGAAAGCAGCCAGACAGCTGGGCCACGTGATCGTGGCGTTGACCACCGATGAAGAGATACGCAGCAAAAAAGGCTATGAGCCCGAACTCGACTATGCCGCACGTGCAGAAGTGTTACTGGCGATGCGCGATGTCGATGAGGTCGTGCCCAGCCCATGGCTGCTGGATGAGGCATTCCTGCAACAACACAATATCGATTTACTGGTGCATGGCCACGATAACAGCAACCCGATCGCGGCTGAAAAATTACATATCCTGCCACGCACCGAAGGCATCAGCAGCACGCAACTGCGTGCACGTGTCCTCAAAGCGGTCAGTCAAAAATTGGAAGCGAACTCATGAGCAATCTATGGCAACAAATCTGGGAAAAACGCACCCTGCAACCGCAACATGCGATCACGCTGGAAACACTGATCTCACTGGATGGGTTTGACAGCGGCGCCGGCAAGATCAACCTGGCCGACTGGCGTGAATATACCCGCCGCATCAGTGAAAAACTGGAATTAAGATCCGGCAACTCTGTGTTTGAAGTGGGTTGCGGTGCAGGTGCTTTCCTGTTTTCCCTGCGCGAACAGGTGTCCCTGAAGGTGGGCGGTCTGGATTATGCAGCAGGCTTGATCACAGCCGCACAAAAAGCAATGCCGGATGGTGAGTTCCTGGTACAAGGCGCCGATTTGCTGGATACGGCAACACCTTACGATTATGTCATCGCTAACAGCGTGTTCCATTATTTCGATGAAGCCACCGCTGCCCAAGTATTACAGGCCATGTGGAAAAAGTCTAAGCATGGTATCGCCATCCTCGATGTACCGAATGCGGCCACCCGCGACGCCTGCGAACGTGCGCGCCGTGATGCCCTGACGCAAGCTGAATATGAAGAAAAATACAAAGGCCTGCACCATACTTATTTCACGCCTGAATGGTTCATCAGCCAATTACCGGCCTGGCCACATCAGGCATTTGAAAGCTGCGTGCCTAACTATGCACAAAGCGAATTCCGTTTCAGTGTGATTTTCTCCAAACATTTGCATGGATAACGCGCGATGACTACTGCACTCAACCACCTGCCCGCGATTACCTTTTTCTTTACCGATAACTGCGAACGCCAGGCACTGGCACCTATCGCGGATGAAGCGGCCAGCAGAGGCTTCCCGATACAATGGAGCACCGATTCCAGGCAGTATGCCGAGATAGGAGTGTACTGCGAGCATGCGTGCAAACCGAATGCAGGCTTTTCCATGATACTGCTGCATGACCTGGCACAGCGTCATGATATCTGGCCGCACTTCTGGCATCACGAGCCGTGGAGCGCATTCGATATGGGCATCGTGCCAGGCCCGGCCTGGGTAGACCGCTGGCAGACCCAGGCAGTATTCGCCAAGGCGCGCCCCAGATTAGGCGTATTTGACCTTGGCTGGCCCAAAGCTGACCTGGTCTATCGCAACCAGGAGGAATTCAGGAAGCAGGCGCAATCATTGCGCGAGCAGCTGGGCCTTAAATACGAGCGTTCAGTGTTATACGCGCCTTCATGGGAGAACCATGGCAAGCAGGATGACTTTGTACAGGCATTGAAAGACCTGCCGGTGAACCTGCTGCTGAAACAGGCGCCATGGTCCGACAAGTACCGCTGGGTGCTGAATAATATTGACGAGATGGATGCGCTGCACCGCGGCTGCGCCGACAATGTCTATGTGATAGACCGCGAGATCAGCATCATGTATTGCCTGGGGCTGGCGGATGTCATGGTGTCAGACGAATCCAGCGTGCTGACAGAAGCCTTGCTGCTGGACGTACCTGGCGTGGCAGTGATCGACTGGGTGATCCCTGACACCAACCCGCCAAGACCGGCTTGCGTGCCTTACGATTACGTCACCAAAACCACACGCGCCAACCTGCGCGACACTGTGCTGAATGTGCTGGAGAACCCACAGCAATACAAGACCGAGGTGGATGCCAACAAACAGCAACAATTCGCCCACCTGGGTGAAAGCGCCAGGCTGATTGTCGATAACCTGGTTGCTGCCCTGCAAGGCCAGCCTTTGCCGACACCACCACTCAAACCGCAAGTGGAGATCGACCGTACGACTTACCAGCATGCAGAACAGCTGGCAGCGCAAGGCGATATGCAATTGTCTACCCAGATCATGCTGGACCTGATCAAAAAAGGCAGTACCTGCTGGGAGCCCTACAATGACCTGGGCACCTTGCTGGTAGGCCAGGGGCAGTTTGAAGATGCGGAAATGCTGCTGGAGAAAGCGGTGCATTTTGCGCAGGAGAATCCGGCTATTCCATTGAGTAATCTGACGGAAGTGTATTGTTTGCAGCAGAAAGCGGATAAGGCGTTGCAGACGCTGGTGAAACTGAGCCAGCATGCGCCGAATTCGGCGGCTTCTATTCCGCATATCCGCAAGTGCATGGAAACGATGTTTTGATTTTTAAATGCTAGCTAGTGCTACGTTTTAAGATCGTCATTTTAGCGTAGGGTGTAGCAGCGATTTCGCAGAGCATACTTTTCGATTGCGAAAGGTTTAAGCATAAGCCAGGGGACCTGCCTCCTTCGTCATTCCGGCGAAGGCCGGAATCCAGGCGAGGTTAATCTTTAGCTTGGTGAAATCGAAAAGCTAGTCCTGCGCTTGGTGTATATCTTAAATAGGTAATTTCTCAGAATCTTGGGGCGTTCTTTTTCGCCCGTCGGCGAGTTACTTTTCTTTGCTTGCACAAAGAAAATGTAACCAAAAGAAATGCACCCTAGCTTCCGCTTGTTTCCTGCGTTGCTCGTCAAAATAAGCGGTCACGAAACTCAACCTGGTAGCTCACACAAGACGTGAGCTACTGCGGGATTCGGACAGTCGCTCCCTTTCTCCTTATTTTGCCTGCGCTACTCGGCGCGTCAGATAGGGGCCCGGTTAAAACCACCACGATGAAACGTAGATTTAAGTATGGGACATTCAGCGCGCTAAGTGAGTTTTTTGAAAAAACCCAAACTCTAGCAAACCTAATGCTTTAGGTAGTTTTGCCACGGTGGAGCGTGATGCAAAGCAAAGAAGTACACTCAAATTGAAAGCGTGTGCTTTTAATGGGCCCCTATCTGACGCGCCGAGTAGCGCAGTCAGCGGGGGAGCCTTCGGCCAGCGTCTGTTCGAGTTCCGCGGTGGCTTGCGTTCTTTGCAAGCCG